>Ga0187875_10000004_pt1 | contig 231723 bp, 205 predicted proteins | sample June2016WEW_17_1_2_FD_132978 | JGI IMG/M metagenome (GOLD analysis project Ga0187875, IMG submission 132978) | Peatland microbial communities from SPRUCE experiment site at the Marcell Experimental Forest, Minnesota, USA - June2016WEW_17_10 | ecosystem: Environmental > Terrestrial > Soil >... | reverse complement strand
CCCTCCTCTCGGTGGACAAACTTACGCCGAACGCGCATTTCCGGCTCGCCGTGGTCATCGATGTTGCGGAGCACTGGCACATCAACGCCAATTCCGCCACCGCCGAAGGCCTGATCCCGACCACGCTCACGATCCAGCCCCCCGCGTCCATCGTCATCGATCGCATCGTGTATCCCAAGGGCGTGACCACCAAAGTGGCGTGGAACGATGCGCCGGTCGCGCTGTACACGGGACGGACAATCATCTTCGCCGAAGGACACGTGAGCGCCGACGCCCCGACCGGGCCGGTGAAACTCGAAGGTACGCTGCGTTACCAGGCGTGCAACGACAGCGTTTGTATCGCGCCGAAGAACATCCCCATCGTTCTGGACACCGAGATCGTGTCCGAATCGCAGAAGCCGCAGCCCATTCATACTGATATCTTCGGCACCGTAACTGAAAGTGCGCCACTGGCGCCGTTGGTTACCGCGGGTAATGCGGGCGCGGACAGCGCCATTGCCACGCTCGTGCGCGAACGCGGATGGTTTGTCACGATCCTCGTGGTATTCCTGGGCGGGCTGGCACTCAACCTGACTCCGTGCGTGTATCCGATGATCGCGATCACGGTCAGTTATTTTGGCGGCCAGGGTGGCGAGCGAAACGCGCGGCGCGCCTTTGTCTCGTCGCTGATTTACTGCATGGGAATCGTGCTCACGTACTCGACGCTCGGACTGATCGCGGCGCTGACCGGCTCGCTGTTCGGCTCGGCGCTGCAAAGTCCCGTCCTGCTCATCGGCATCGCCCTCCTGCTTCTTGCCCTGGCCTTGAGCATGTTCGGGCTGTACGAATTGCAACCGCCGCAATTTCTCATGCAGAAGGCCACGGGCCTGTCGTCGAAGGCCGGTTATGTCGGCGTGTTCTTCTTCGGCGCGGTGATTGGCGTGATTGCCGCGCCGTGCCTCGCGCCGTTCGTGGTCGCGCTGCTGGCGTTCGTCGGCCAGACCGGCAACCCGTGGCTGGGATGGTGGCTGTTCTTCGCGCTAGCGCTGGGACTGGGTTTGCCGTACGTCGTGCTGGGGACGTTTTCGGGGTTGCTGACGCGTCTGCCGAAGTCCGGCACTTGGATGGTGTCAGTGAAACGCGTGTTCGGCGTCGCGCTGATTGCGGTTGCCGCCTGGATCACCAGCCCGCTGTGGCTCAATCTTGCCACATCCGGGGAAGGCGGCATCGCTTTCGAACCGTATGCCGCCGCGAAAGTCCAGCAGGCGGCTGCCGATCATCGTCCGGTGTTCATTGATTTCTCGGCGGAATGGTGCGGCCCGTGCCGCAAGATGGAGCGGACCACGTTCCGCGATAAGCGCGTCCTGGAGGAAGCGAAACACTTTTCGGTTTTCAAAGCCGATCTGACGCAGGAAGGCTCGCCCGATGTTGAAAAGTTGCGTAAGGATTTCGGTATCTGGGGCGTCCCGACGCTTGTGTTCATCGGTCCCGACGGTCGCGAGCATAGCGAGTTGCGTCGGGTCGAATACGTTGCGCCCACCGAGTTGCTGGATTTGTTGACCAAGGACGAGAGCGCAGCGCCGACAAACTCCACGACGGCCCGCGCCCCCGATGTCCCGCCGCAATTGCTGAATCCGTTCTAGCCGGTCGTCAGTCAAACAGCAGGGCGTTGACGAACCATTGCGGCAGGCGATGCCAGCCCGGCACCTCACTTCAGGGCGATTTTAGCGATTGTCTCTTCCAAGACAAGCCTGTCGTCGAGCTGCGTGGAGACGAGTTGACGGTTCGCTTCCAGCAGCAAATCCATGGCGCGGATCAATTCGGACGCGGAGAAGTTCCTGGCGGCGAGCGCGCAGCGGTACAACCGCCAGGCATTGGGGAGCGCGCCCTCCTTCGTCCGCGGAAAATGGGCGGTCGTTTGCTCGGGGAGGCGCTCGAAGGCTTTCACGAACTCGTAGTTGCCGCCCTGGCCGTCGCGGACGGTGATCAGCTTGCGCTGCATCAGGTCGCGCGCGAGCAGCATCAATCGGAATTGCGCGACGAGCATCATCAACACGCCGATGGGCGCCTCGCCGGCGTCGAGCAGGTTTTCCAATGCGGTCATGGCCTGCGACGTGCGGCGCGCGCCGAGGGCATCGGTCAATTCCCAGATCACCGCCTGCCGGGACGCCGAGCAGATGGCGCGCACGTCTTCCTTCGTGACGGCGGCGCGTTTGCCGACGTAGGTGAACAGCTTTTCCAATTCGTTGGCGATCTCGCGCAGGTTCGGCGCGACGAGTTCGCGGAACGCCTGGACCGCCTCGGGATTCATGGTTTTGGCGTCGGCGCGGAGTTTGGATTGGATGAACGCCTCGATTTCCTCGTCGGAATCGCCCTTGCCTTCTTCGAGCGCCTCGAAGAACTGCACTTCGCCGACTTTTTCGAGTGTCTTGTAGAGTGTCTTGCGGCGGTCGCAGCCGATGGCGCTGATGAGCAACGTCACACCCTCGCCCAGACCGGCTTTGAGCAGGTCGGCAAGTTCCGCGAGCGACTCCTTCACAGCCTCGGCGCGCGTTGTCGGGGTGTCGGCGAGCAGGTCGGTGTTCTTCAGCCAGACGAGTTTGTCGCCGCCGCCGAACAAGCCGACCGTGTTCAACGCCTCGCGCAACCGCGAGAGGACCTTGAGGGCTTCATCCTGATTCGACGCCGAGCCGTCGATGATCTCGAGGCCGAACTCGCCCGCCTTTTTGGGCGCGAGCTTGTCGCCGAGTTTGGCGGCGGTCTCCTTGACGGAGAATTCGTCCGCGCCTCCGACGAGGTAGATGGACTTGGTTTTTGTGGCCGCTACCGGCATGGCGTCAGTGTGCGAGGAGCCGGGCAAGCTGTCAAGTCATGCAGTTATTTGACCCGGGAACCCGGTCGACGGTTTACTGGTTCGGATTTTTCCGCTCGGTGAGTAGCCCGGTTTTTATCCACGGACAGAACCCCAATCCCAACATGCCAAGACCTACAAGCAGCAGAGGGTTGGGTTCTGGAACTGGCAATGCTGGCCCGGAAGCATAGAGGTTAATAAACCACTCTCCACTGGGAACTTGGGGCGTTGGAGCAACCCAAGAAATGTCGCCTGCTGGTCCGTTCCAATCATCTATGATTGGTATGTATTCATTCACAATACTGGTTTGGTCCCACTGAAAATAGCTGAGGTATCCGGTTGCGTTTGTGGGGAAATTACTCCCAAACCCCTGTTCGTCCCAGCTTCCTACCGCGTGATATGAAACGCCGCTGCCATACTGAAAGTACCTGTTGTAGCCACCCCCCGCCGACCCCACGGTGAATCCAGCACCTACAGACCACAACCCAGACGGCGAGGCGGCTTGTATGTACCCACTACCCCCGTAACCATACGCCTGCAACGAGAACCCCGTGTTGGAATCAGCGGACCAAGTAACCGTCTGGGAAAAGGCGGTGATTGTCCATGCGAACCCCAGACTCAGGCTCAGTAAGATTGACCGTGACATCTTCACAACTCTTCTCCAAGCCGCTCAGACAGGCGTGGATACTATCACGCGAAGGCATTTGCGTCAAGCAGTGAGGCCCTATGGTGACCAAGAGGGGCGTATCTGAGCACGGCCACCGATGGAAGGCGACTTTTGAAGCCCCGAAAGCCTTCGGGGCGAGAACACACCGCGAAAGAGTTTCGCGGCTACAATTCACTGGCAGTGTCAAGATGCGTCCGACCAAGAGCGGAGAGGTTCTCTAACGGGTATCTATTTCTTATTCAGCCAGGCGATGATTTTGGGTTTTTGATTGGGCCCGGGGAGGCCGCTCACGGGTCACATGAGCACTTGTAATTTACATGTTGACATGAAATACTATTTCGTATAGTATGTTCCCCTGTATGGATGCAGCGTGCCACAGTCGGTGGCGCGAAACGCGAGCTTCGGGGCACGGCTCGGCGGTCGTAGACCGCCGCAGGGTCATGCCACAACATTTCGGCCACGACGGAGCGTGGCCCTCCAAAAGAGGAAAGAGCCATGAATGAGAATGCGGGAACACAGGAGAACGTGTCGCTGAGGAAGCTGGAGGCGAATCAGCGCAACGCGCGCAAGTCGACCGGGCCGAGAACGGCGCGGGGGAAGGCCATTTCGCGGATAAACGCCGCCAAGCACTGCATTTTGTCCAAGGAAGTGGTGGTGCGGGGGTTGCACATCCAGGAGCCGGGGGGAGCGTTCCAGGAATTGCGGGACCGGTTGTGGGAGGAACTGGCGCCAGTCGGGGCCGTGGAAGAAATGTTGGTGGACCGGATCGTGACGGCGCACTGGCGGATCCGTCGGGCGTTGACGGCGGAGTCCGGGGAGATCGCGTTGAGCGTGGACGGCGGGCACTGGGAGCGGTCCAGCCGCGGGGCGTCCGGCTTCATGGAATTTTTCAGTGATCTTCGCGATCCCGCAACCGAGATGGAGAAATCGGCGGGCGGCTTGTCGTACCTGATTCGCGTGTTGGAGGAGGTCCGCGCGGACGTGACGCAGGAGGGAGAATTGACGGAGGCCATGGTGGGGCGTGTTCGGGGCCGATTTGCCGGACGGGAGAACTCCCTGACCAGTGAACTGGCGGGATTGCGGCAGCGATTGACGAAGAATCCGGAAGGGTCAAGCGCCAAGGCGTTGAAAGAGGAACATCGGCAGGCCGTGCTGGGACGGATTGAAGGGAAACTGAGCTTGTATCGGGCACTGAGCGGGGAGCGCAAGGAGCGGGAAGAAAAGGAGGAGGAGGCGCGGCAGGCGGCGGAGGTATTGCCGGAGGCGGCGGTGCTAGACAAGATTTTGCGGTATGAGACCACGCTGGAGCGGCAGTTGTATCGGGCGATGAACCAATTGGAGCGGCTGCAACGGCGGCGAAACGGGGAAGAGGTTCCGCCACCAATTACGATGGATGTAGCGGGAAGGCTGTGAGGCGCGAAAAAGGGTGTTTTTGCGAAACGAACCCACCGAAATAAGCTGGAAAATGAGCGCTGTTCAGATTGAACGAGAAGGACTTAGAGAAACAGAATGTGCGAAAAATCGGTGGGTTCGTTTTGGCTCCGGAGGGGGTGGTTCAAGGGGCCGGGGTCGCAGCCGGAGGAACGGCTGCGAGATACGTTCGCAGGGGGCAGTCGGTCAGTTTGGTAAGGCCTTCGACGACGCACGCGGCATTGAGTCGGGCGCCGATCTTCTTGGTGTGCTGGTTGTCATTGAAATAGGTGGCGGTTTTTTCCTGGCCGAGCGCGTCGTAGTGGTCGGCGGCGATGGTATTGAGGTCGATGAAGAGCGCGCCGCTGGCCTTGGCGGCATCGGTGGCCCACTGGGCGTAGCCGTCGAAACCGCGTTTGATTTTGCCGTCGATCCAGGTGTTACGGGGGACGGGCGAGCAGATGATCACCGTCGCGCCTTTGTTTTTGGCGTCGGCAACGTACTGGCGCAGGTACCAGCCGTAGGCGTGGACAACTTTGTTCGAGGGGCTGATCCCGAATTGAATCGTTTCATTGCCGCCGCCGGTGATCGTGGCGCGGTCGGGGTAATTCTTCGAGTTGGCCGAGTCGTTGTGACCGAACTGGACGATGACGAAATCGCCGGGCTGGATTCGGTCGAGGATATTCGTCCACAGTCCCTCTTCGATGAACGAGCGGCTGCTGCGTCCGCCATGTCCTTCGTTGTAGACGTGGATTTTCGCGGGGTCGAACAGCGGGATGATCTCGGAGCCCCAGCCCCACGGGCCGGTGTCGCCCGTGCCGGTGCCCGTCTTCATGATCGAATCGCCGACGAGGAACAGCGCGGGGTGAAGCGTGGCCGGCGCGGGCGGAGCGGAGTCCGGGGCGGGTTGCGTTTGCGTGGGGGACTGCGCCATGGCCGACGCGGCAGTGAGCAGCGCCATGATGGGGAGAAGAAGCTGTTTTCGCATTGCCGACGAGAATCTCCACCAGGCGGAGGAACGGCGTCAAGCGCGGAATCCGGACGCAGGGCGGGGGCATGGAGGCGCGTTGACTTGTCGGCGACGCGGTTCTATAACGGCGTGATGGAACATCTCTGGGCGCCGTGGCGGATTCGGTACATACTCGGGGAACGGGAGGCGGGCTGTTTTTTCTGTCGAAAGTCGCAGGAGACCGATGACGCGAAGAACCTGATCCTGATTCGGGAGCGGAACTGTTTCGCGCTGTTGAACACGTATCCGTACAACGCGGGCCATCTGATGGTCGCGCCGTACAAGCACACGGGCGAACTGGACGACCTGTCCGAGCAGGAACTTTCCGAGTTCATGGCGTTGACCCGGCGCTGCAAACAACTGCTCGCGAAGGCGCTCAAGCCCGACGGGTTCAACATCGGGATCAACCTGGGTCGGTGCGCCGGCGCGGGCGTGCTCGACCATCTTCACATGCACATCGTCCCGCGATGGAACGGCGACACGAACTTCATGCCCGTGCTCGCCGACACGCACGTGGTGCCGCAGGCGCTGGAGGAGTTGTATGCGACGCTGCGGAAAAATATCGAGGAGTGAAGAGCGTCGAAAGCGGAGAGCGGTAAGCGGAAAGTTCCCGAAAGGAACGGCATGGAAAATCAAAAGCGAGATGGCCGTGCCGTCGATCCTCTTGCCAAGTACCCATTCTACGTGAAAGCGTGCACGCTCTATGAGAAGGTCCTAGACGATTCCGAAACTTTGGGGCGCGATTACCGCAGTCGGGAAATCGTTCGCCAGTTGGTGCGAAGCAGCGGCTCGATTCCAGCGAATATCGAGGAAGGTTACGGGCGGGGCACGCGGAATGAATTTGTTTATTTCCTGACCGTCGCTTGCGGATCGGCACGCGAAACCCGTGGATGGTACCAACGGTCGCGGCGCTTTCTACCAGCCACCGTGATTGACGAGCGGCAAGCGGAGACTGACGAAATCATCAGCCTGCCGGTTTCGACAATTCGCACTTTGAAAAACAAATCCGCCCCGGGGAAATAGGCCCTTGTGCTTGCCTCTCTTTCCGCTTTCCGCTCGCCGCTTTCGCCGTTCTGCCTTTGACGGGCGCGACCGCAACGGGTATAATGTGAGGGTGAGGCTGCCGAAGCAAATAGCGGTCATGCCGTTGCCCAACGCGATTTTGTTCCCGCGGGTGTTGCTCCCGTTGTACATCTTCGAACCGCGCTACAAGCAGATGCTGGCGGATTGCCTGAATGGGGAACGGATGTTTGCGGTGGCGCTGCTGCGCAAGGGCTGGGAAAAGGAGGGCCGCAATCCCACGCCTCACCCGATCGCCGGGATCGGCGTGATTCGCACGTGTGTGGCGCGTCCCGATGGCTCGGCCAACGTGATTCTGGAAGGCGTGGCGCGGGTGCGCATGACCGAGTACGTGAAACTCCGACCGTACCGCGTGGCGCGCGTGGAACCGTTGGAAGGTTCCGATGACGCCGGGGCCATCCAGCGCACACCGCTGCTGAAGATTGTCACGCAACTGGCCAAGGCCCGGGCGCGCATGGGCGCGGACCTGCCGAAATCCGTCCTCTCCGCGTTGCGCTCGGTCAAGAACGCGGACTACCTTTCCGACCTCGTCAGTTACACGTTGCTGGACGATTACTACGAGAAGCAATCCATGCTGGAAATACTGGACACGAACGAACGGCTGGAGAAACTCGTGGCCCTGCTGCAAAAGAAAGTCCACCAGTTCGAACTCTGGAAAACGCTGCAGGGCAAACTGCCGAACAAACATGTCGGACACAATTGACGCGGCCGCGCAGCCGAGGACGAGGCTCGAACCTGTCGCCGTCCTCGACGGGGCGGGCATGAACCTCCACGTTCCGGCGCGGGATTATGTCCGGCTCGGGCAGGGATTTTATTTTGTTTTTTGGGGACTGCTCGTGACCGTGTTGATGGGGGCGCAGTTGTTGATCCTCAGCGACATCCCGCCGTTTGCGGAACTCTTCCTCGGACTGGGCGTGCTGGCAACGACGGTCGGCTCGTGGCGACTGTACCAGGTGCGCAGCCTGGGAGAGCTGTGGCAGCGTCGAACACGCACCACGCTGGCCCTGGCGGGGTTGATGGTGTATTTCTGCCTGTTTGTCTACCTGTGGCGGCGCGCTCCCGACAGCGACTACCTGTTGACCAACGTCTTCGCATTCGGCGCCGCTGGCATCCTGTACATCATCGCCTTCAACGGCGTGGTCGCCGTGTTGGCGGCGACCCTGAGACGCAAGGACATGGCGCTCGAATCGCGCGTGTTTGGCACGGGCAACATCGGACTGCTGCTCCTCCCGTTCGCGGGGATCATTGCCTACATCGTGGTGAGCACCGTATTGCAGAGGGGCAGCCTGCTGTCCGAAGTGCGGTTCGTCCTCGGCCGCGCCAACCTGCTGGTGATCATCGTGCTGTTGCTGCCATTTTCGCTGACATTGTCGCTGGCATGGAGCTGCAAGGACGCCGTGTTGCGGCAGCTTTCGAATTTGGACCATCCAGAGGACGCCGACGACGACAGCGCATGAATGGCTATCGCCACCGCTTCCCCCAATACGGAACCCTCGGCCTGATTATTCTCCTGTTGATGGAGACGGCGGTTTTCTGTTCGCAAACGGACGCCTTTCCGGAAATCGCCTGGTGGCAAATCACGACCGCGGCCACACCGGTCTGCTGGTGGGCCTACATTTTGATCGTCGACGCCTGGATTTATCGCCGCAAAGGCACGTCGCTGCTCACGGACCGACGCGAGTCACTGGTCATTCAATGCATTCTGTCGGTCGTCTTCTGGTGCTTGTTCGAGGCGTACAATCGCGTGATGCCGGGCTGGCAATACATCCATTTGCCAGAGGACTTGTCGGTGCGTCTGCTGGGATACGCCGTCGCGTTTGCCACGATCATGCCGGGGTTGTTTCTGACCTGTGAGTTTCTCGAGAGCTACGACATCTTCGGGCGGGCCTGGATGCCGCACATTCGATGGAGTCGCGGCGCGCTCGTCACCTCGGTTGTGGTCGGCGCGGTGTTTGTCCTCGTGCCGCCGCTGATGCCGCCGCATACGCGCGGTTATCTGTGGGCGTTCGTGTGGATGGGCTGGTTCTTCCTGCTGGAACCGTTCAACTATTGGCGCGGCATGCCGAGCATCTACCGCGATTGGCAATACGGCGATCTGTCGCGGACGCTGCAATTGTTCGGGGCCGGGATTGTGTGCGGCCTGCTGTGGGAGTTTTGGAACATGTGGGCCTACACCAAGTGGATCTACATCTTTCCGCTCGGCCAGAATGCGAGATACTTCCAGATGCCCCTCGTCGGCTTCCTGGGTTTCCTGCCGTTCGCCCTCGAGTACTTCACCATGTTTCACTTTGTCGCCTCGTTTTTTACTCGCGACGACAAACTGGGCGTCTGAGGCTGCCGACTCAACCGGCCTTGGAGGTCGCGCGCGGGAAACTCTCGGTGATCTCGCCCGGTTTGCGCTCGACCAGCGGATCCCAAAAGAACATGCGCAGGGACGTCCACATTTTCACCGGCGGACTGTGCGGCTCGACGCGCCCGTCGCGGATGGCGCGAAAGATCGAGGCCATGGTCGGTTCGGCATCCACCATCGTGTAATGGCTGCCGAACATCCACAGATTGTGCGCGTCGGAACTCGCGACCACCGGTTTGTGGTGTTTCCGCGCGATCCGCAGCGCGCGCTGGTTGAAAATATCCAGCCAGGAAAAATGCATCGACGCGTACTCGACCGCCTCGAACAGGTCGATGTTCGGTTCGAAGTCCCGGCCGAGGCTGTGACCTTTCGGATAGCACGGGTGCGGCGCGACGATCAACAGATCCTCGCCGCGTTCGCGTTTGTAGGCGCGAAGATCGTCAAATGTGAGCAGCTTTTCCGCCTCGCGTTGGGTGATGTTGTAGAGCAACACATCGCGATGCTGGATGTTCCACTCGACCGCGCGAATCAGCAGCAGCCCCTTTTGCCGCGCGTACTCGAAGACGCGCTCATCCTCGAGCACGCGACAGTGCAGCGTGATGGCGATCGCGCTGTACCCGAGTTCAACGGCGCGGTCGATCAACGCCGTCGCCGGATAGCGCAGCCCGTCCTCGGGGTCTTCCCCCGAGTGCATATGCATGTCCACTTTAATCATCAGTCCACGTGCTTGACCGTACCAGCAGCCAGGAAGAACAGCAGTTTCTCAGCAAGCGCGATGCCGGCCACCTGGCGGAGCGCAGTTTCATACGCTTGGAGTTGTCGGGCGTACTTTGCAGCGTCGACGCTCGCGTCCGTCTTGTAATCGACCAGCACCCACCGGCCTTTCTCGCAGAACAATAGATCGATTTTTCCCTCCATCAACCCTTCGCCCGTGACCTGGGTAAAGGGTAATTCCCGGTAAACCTCGTCCGCCCCGCGTGCCCGCGCCAGCAACTCCGAACCGAGCGCGCTGCTGATCAATTCAATCGCGCGGCGCTGGTCGCCATCACTCAGACCCGTCCCCGACATGAATTGCTCAATTTGGCCGCGTTGTTGCGCGGCGGTCGCCGTCAAATCGACGATTTCCAACGCGTCGTGAACGGCGCTTCCAAAATCCATCGCCCTTTCGCGTTCGGCGCCAGCCGACTCGTCGTCCCGCGCCTCCGCCTCTGCCGCCAGCTTCGATGGACTGACTCGCGCCAACGGTTTGGCCGCACGCGCGAGCAATTTGGAGCGGGACTCTTCCCATTCACGCCGCTTGCCGGCCAACTGCTTCACCGAGACGGATTTTACTTTCGGTTTCCCGGCCTCAATACCCACTGCACCCAGCGATTCCAGATCCGGCGCCTCGACCAACGCGCCCGCCTCGGGTTTGAATCCGCGCGCCAACAGATCGAGTCGCCCCCCCTTCTCCGCGAACCACGGAATTACCAACCGCTCCTTTGCGCGCGTCGCCGCGACATACAACAGCCGGATTTCTTCCGCTTCCTCGCGCCGGCCTTGCTCCTTGTCCGCGTCGTCGAAACCCGCCGTTCGCATGGCCGCGAATCGCAATCCCCATTCGCCACCGTGGCCGAACAACAACTTCGCGCCCGTATCGGAAGTTCGTCCCGCGAGGTCAGCCAACACAACCACCGGAAACTCCAGGCCCTTCGCCTTGTGCATCGTCAGGATGCGCACCACGTTGTCTGTCTCTTCGCTCGCTGGTGACGGTTCCTCCTCGATGCCGCCCAACACGGTCTCATGCAACCGTCGCACGAATGCGCGGACCGAGCGCAGGCCCAGGTCTTCGAGCTGTCGGGCCAATTCGAGGGCCTTCAGCAGGTTCGCCACGCATTGGGCGCCATCGGGTTGGCTGGCAAAGAACGCTTCGCAGATCCTGGTGCGGGCGAACACGTGGTCGACGTAGCCCGGAACCGAGAAATCATGACGGCGATTGTGCAATTCGCGCAGCAGGGTGAACGTTGATCTGGCCTGCTCCGGCACATCGGCGGGGACATTCGACAGATAGTCTAGGTTCGTCTTCTGGGAGATCAGGAACACCAGTTCATCCGCCCAACCGAACAGCGGAGAGCGCAAGGTGGCCACGAGATTGAGTTTGTCGGCTGGATTGTCGAGACACGAAAGAAGTGAGGACAGTGTTTGGATTTCCTGACGCTGATAATACCCCTTCCCGCCGATGACTCGAAAAGGCACGCCGTGCTCATGCAGGACATCGGAGTACGTCTCGACCCCCGTGAAACTGCGGAACAACAGCGCCACGTCGCCCCACTGACAGGCGCCCGTCGCCACCTGCTGGTGCAGGTAGCGGGCGACAGCCGCGGCTTCGACACGCCGCAATTCATCCGCCGTCGTCTTCAGGGGCAATTTCGGCCGAAGCAAGGTCACGGCTGCTTCCGTGGTCTTCAGATCCGGCCGGGGTTTGAGGGCGATATACTCGGGCTGATAATTGCCGTGCTCGGATTTGACGAGGATTTTCGAAAAGACGTCGTTCACCCAATCGAGAATCGTGGATTTGCTTCGGAAGTTTTGCTGAAAGGTCAGCGTTTTCCCCGTCTGCTCGATCTGGTGGCGGGTATTGGCGTACATCTCGATATCGGCGCGGCGAAAACCATAGATGCTTTGCTTGGGGTCGCCAACGACAAACAGTTTACCCGGCGCGCCGTCGCCGAGCCGAAGCACCAACTCGGTCTGCACGGGATCGGTGTCCTGAAATTCGTCGACGAGGACAAACTTGAACCGCCGTTGCAAATCCCGTCTGACCTCTGTGCTGTCGCGGAGCAAATCGCGTGCTTTCACAAGGAGATCGTCAAAATCCAGTATCGCGCGCTCGTGTTTGACAGTTTGGAAGTGATCGATGAACCCGCGTAACCAGGTGACCAATTCGACAAGCAGGTTGTGATCCGCCGCGGTGCCGAAATCTTCCAGCAACGATTTCAGGTTCGTTACCACGTCTTTCATCTCATGGAACGCGGCCTCTCCATCGAAATGCGCCTTGGCCTTCGGCATGGTGAGTTCCACGGAGCGAAGCACCGCGACCTGGCGCTCGGCCGATGCCCGTTCCAACGACGGCAGCGTGTCGAGCAGGGTGCGCGCACGAAGATACGCGTTCTCCTTGCGTTCGACGAAATGTTTCAGGCATCGTTCCAGTGTCGGCGCGGACGACCTCAGTTCCGCTACGACTTTTGCCGTGTCCAATGGCGCGGGCTCCGGCAGCGTGGCGGAGGCGAGGCGGTCGCGATGATCGACCAACAGTGCCACCAATTCGGGAAGTTTGTCCAACTCCACGCCGCGCATCAGCACCCGGCGCAACGCCGGCGGGTTCTTCGCCAACTCGGTTTCCAGCCATTCCTCCCACGCCTCGTCGAACAGGAGTTGCCGCTGCAATTCGTCGGCGACCGTAAACTGCGGGTCGACCACCGCTTCCACCGGGCGCTCCCGCAGAATCCACGCGCAAAAGGAATGGATCGTGGTGATATGCGCCCGTTCGAGGTCGCTCAAGGCTTCCGTGAGTTTGGTTCCTGTGAGTGCTTCCTCGAGTTTCTCGCGCAACCGCAACTTCAATTCCCCCGCGGCCTTCTCGGTAAACGTGATGGCGACGATCTCGCGGAGTCGGGCGCGGCCCTGGCTCACCGCCGACACGATGCGCGCCACCAGCGTGGTGGTTTTGCCCGTGCCTGCCGCCGCCTCGACGAACAACGTGGTGTCGAGATCGTTCGCCGCGCTCTCACGGGCATCGTGGTCGACCGGCCGCGTCATCTCGCCGTCTCCTTGATCGACCGGAAGAGTTCCGTGCGCGGATCGTCGCGCTTGCGGTCGTAGAGTTTCACGATGCCGTTGCCGCAGATCGCGCGGTAATCACACTGACGGCAGCCCTCGACCGTGGCGTGCTGCGCGAACACGCCGTCGCGGATCATGCTGGCCGCGGTGTCGAGCAGGCTGGACAACACAGGACGTTGACCGTTCAGCGCCTCGTGCGTGAAAGTGACGGTTCGATACCCGCCGCGCAAGGTGAAGTACAGGTAACTGGCTGAGTCGACCCTGACCTTCGGTAACAGGTTCTCCGCCGCGAGAATGTACAGCGGCAACTGAAGCGTTTCACCGCCAGCCAGCGAATCGTCCCGGACATTGCGGGGCAACCGGCCCGTCTTGTAGTCCAGCACCCGCGCGCGCTGGCCGTCATTGCTCCGGTCGATGCGATCGATCGTGCCGCGCAATCGCACGGGCGGGGCCACGGCGATGCCGCGAAATTCCTTTTCGAAATCCGTGGGGCGCCAGCCGGCGGATGCCTTCCGATCGCGTTCGATGAACGCGCCCAGTTCCTCGATCACGATCTGTTTCTTGACCTCCCAGACCGTTGGGTAGCCAGTCACGCCGCGGCGCTGAAATTCGTCGAAATGTTTTTCCGCGACCGTGGCGATGTTGCCGCCGGGCGACCGGTAATAGTCCTCGAGGATCGCGTGATAGAGCGAACCGAGATCCAGCGCGTCGATCGACAACGCCGCCTCGGGTTCCTCCCAGCGTTCGATGCCCAGCACATGCTTTTGGAAATAGTAGAAGGGACACCCGAAAAAATCTTCGAGCGAGGTGGCGCTAATCACGAGTTTTTCCAAGCCGAACCGCTCGCGGAGAATCTGCCGTGCATCGGCGCCGTCCAGCAGACCGTCGTACGCGGTAAGCGCCCGTTCACGCCAGCGCGTGCCGGCGTTTTCAACGCCTTCGGCCAACAGGGCCGACACATGGCGGAGGTAGCCGGGCTTGTCCGCGACCGACAGGAGCGCCCCCAAATCGAACTCGCGCTCGTTCAACGGCTCGGTGATGGGACGCACGGGCGATAGCGGCACTTTGACGGCCCGTTCGTCGAGCGCCCGGAAGTTTTTCGCGCCGGCATATTCCAGCAACAGAAACGACGCCAAGCGTGGACGCGATGTCGATGGCTCCAGCCGCGGATAACCGAGCACGAGTTTCTCGCGGGCCGCCGCCGTGGTGAGCGAGAACAAGAGCCGTTCCTCCTCGTACCCGTCGAGTTTTTGCGGCAGGTCCGGGCTGATGCGGGCGCGTTCCTCATCAGTCACGAGTGGATCTTCGCGGATGACGCGCGGAAAACTTTTTTCCGCGAGACCGAGCAGGATGACCAGCGGCCACGACAAACCGCGGGCGCTCATGACATCGCCGACAAAGATTCCTCCGCCTTGGAATTGCTCGGGTTGGTCGGCGGCGGCTTCGACCGCTTTCCAACAAAAATCCGCAAACGTCTCGAACGATACCTGCGGCTGAAATTCCTCCAGCCCGGCCAGGGCGCGGATGCAATCGACCACGGCGTCGCTGTGGCCACCCACTCCGCGGAAGGCGGCGATGAGCGCGGCGCCGTATTCGCTCCATTTCGCTTCGCCCGGCACCCCGCCGAGAAGCGCCATGAGTTTCCGGACAAACACCAACACCTGTTCGGCTTCACGATGCCATCGCTCGCGATGGCGTCCGTCATCCGCTTCGCGGTGTTCATTGTCGGGTTTGGACGACGCGGCTTCGAGACGTTCGATCCACTGCTGCTGTCCACCCACGATGCCGAGTTGAACGGAGAGCGCGTCCCAGTGCGAGCGCGGGCCGGTATGACAGGCCAACTCCATCACGGATGCGCGGCTGAAGTCGGAGCGGACCACGGCCAGCAACAGCGACAGGAGGCGGGCATCGGTTTGTTCCGCCAGCGGGCGACCGCCACGAAAGTACGCTTTGATTCCGAGGCTGCCGAGAGTGTCTCGCAGGACCGCGTCGTATTGTTCCCGGCTTCGGCAGAGAATCGCCACATCGTTGAACGAACGACCCTCCGCCGCCACGAACGCGAGTGACTCGCGCACCGCCTCCTGCACCCCACTCGTCTCGCCCGGGCAGGAAAGAATTGTTGCGACAGGTTTGGCGCCGTCCGCGTCCCCTGACTTAACGCCGCGTGAGGGCACGCGGCCTACAACCTGGTATTGCTGTGATCGAAACCACCCCAGGAGCGGTTCGGCGTAGGCGTTGTGCCCGGTCCACGGGAAAAAGACCGTTGTCGGAGAGAGACGCAACACAAACTTCTTCTGAACAGCCGTCAGGTCATAGAAGCCGTACAGGAACACTTCGGAGCCTGTATTGGGCATCTGTGTGCTCTGATACAAATCGGAGTCCGTGACGAAGCCATGCTCCGCCAGCCAATCGCGATACGCCGTGTAGGCGACCGCTAATTCGGACAATTTAGCGGACTTGCCAGCGGCTTTGCGGAACAACTCCGGCGAGACGCCGGCTTGTTCGAGATCCTTGAACGTCTCCAACAACGAAATGCGAAAGCCTTTGGTATCGCGAACGGGGGCGAAATAGCCATTCACTGGGATTTTATTTCGGGCGATGCTGTCACACAGAAGCTCGAGGCCGAGTCGGGGAACCTGGCGCACTTTCGGCAACAGATCTTCCAAGACGTGGAACCGCAAATTGACGTGGCCATTGGGCAGCATTCGGGCCAATGTCCGTCGAAGATGAAGGCCCAGCAGGCGCGTCGGGACGATAATCGTCAGGGGAGCCAACGCGCCGCGCAACTTTTTCCGCGCCGAAACCTCGTCGGCCAGCGCGGCCTCCAACATGGGTTGAAACGGGCCCACGTGGATTTTGCGTGGCATTGACGCGGAAAAATTGCTAGTCGTACTCACAGCGAATGAAAATCCTCGCCAAGTATATCACACGGCAGGCGGTCATCACGCTGCTTCTGACCATCGCCGTGTGCACCTTCGTGCTGCTGCTGGCGCGCATCCTCAAGCAACTCAGCGACATGTTGGTGAACCAGAAAGTCGGCCTCGAAGTGGTCGGCTACTTCGTGCTGTTGATGACGCCGAACGTCCTGAGCCTCTCCCTACCGATGGCCATGCTGGCGACGGCGATACTGATTTTCGGGCGGATGAGCGCCGACAACGAGGTGGTCGCCATGCGCGCGTGCGGGATGAGCCTCGGGCAGGTGGTGGCGCCGGTCATCCTTCTCGGGGCGGTGGCGAGTGTTTGTTGCCTGTACATCAACGCCGATCTCGCCCCGTGGTGCCGATTCGAGTTCAAGACGATGTTTGTGCGGCTCGGCTCGGAGCGGCCCATGGCGTTGATCGAGGAAGGCACCTACATCAAGGATTTCCCCGGCTACGTGATCTACGCCGGGAGGAAAAAGGGGAACATCATCGAAGACGTGATGATTTACACGCTCGATGACAGCAACAACGTCGTGTCGAGCCTCCGCGCGCAAAAGGGAATCGTCTCCTCGAAGCCGGAGGAACGCAAACTCCTGCTCGACCTGTACAACGTCCGCGGCGACCTGCATGATGCGAAGGAACCCACCAACGTCCACAAGATTCGGCCGGACACCACGGCGCAGCATTACCCGGTCGAGATGGACCTGAGCCGGGCCCTGCGCCAGGCGCGGGCGACGCGGCAATTGGGCGACCTCATCTTCCCGGAACTGCTGGACGAGATCCGGGAGTTGCGCGCGCACGGGATTTATCCCGCAGCGGCCCTGATGGAGGCGCATCAACGGGTGGCCGGCGCGGTGGCCTGCCTGGCGTTTACGCTGATCGGCATTCCCTTGGGGATCAAGACCAGCCGCCGCGAGACATCGATCGGGATGGCCTTGAGCATCGGGCTCGCGCTGTCGTTCTATTTCATGATGATCCTGGCCAACACGCTGAAGGGCCGACCGTCGCTGTTCCCGGAAGCGATCCTGTGGTCGCCCAATCTGTTTTTCGAATTCCTCGGTTTGTGGTTGCTGTGGCGCGTCACGCGGGCCTAACCGCCGCCCATCTGCTTGCCCATCACTTCGACGATGGGGCGGATTTCCGCCATCAACTGCCCAAACTGCTTGGGTTTGAGTTGCTGGCCGCCGTCACTGAGGGCGGTGGCGGGATCGGGATGCACCTCGACCAGCAGACCGTCCGCGCCCACGGCCACGGCGGCGCGGGCGAGCGGGATCACCATGTCGAACCGGCCCGCCGCATGGCTCGGGTCCACGAACACCGGCAGATGCGTTTCTTTCTTGGCGACCGCGACCGCGCTGAGGTCGAGCGTGTTGCGGCAGGCGTGTTCGAACGTGCGAATGCCCCGCTCGCAGAGAATCACCTGGCTGTTGCCATGCACACAGATGTACTCGGCGGCGAGCAGCCATTCGTCGATCAACCCGGACACACCGCGTTTGAGCAGGATGACCTTGCCAGAGGCGGCGACCTCGGCCAGCAACGGGACATTTTGGGCGTTGCGCGCGCCGATTTGAAGAATATCGGCGTACGACGCCACCATTGCCACGTCCTGGGGCGACATTACCTCGGTGACGATGGGCAATCCCGTGGCGGCGCGGGCCTGTTTCAGCAACTCAAGCCCGTCGCGGCCCAATCCCTGAAAGTCGTACGGGGAAGTGCGCGGCTTGAATGCGCCGCCACGGAACAGCGTTGCGCCGTACGACTTCACCACTTTCGCGGTTTCCAAAGTTTGCGTCTGGTTCTCGACGGAGCACGGGCCGGCCACGACGTGGAATGTGCCGCCGCCGATTTTGAGTCCGCCCACGTCGAGCACGGTGTCGCTCCCCTGGTATTCGCGGCTCACGAGCTTGTACTTCTTTTGGATGGGGGTGACGCTCTCGACCTGCGGCAACACGATGAGCGATTCGAGGGTGTGATGGTTCCGTTCGTCGCCGATACAGGCGACGACGGTGCGCTCGACGCCGCGAATCAGGCGCGGCTCGTAATTGAACTTCTTCACCGCGTCGGCGACCTGCTGAATGTCCTGTTCACTCGTTCCCGGCTTTAACACGATGATCATTCCTTTGCTCCTTTTGTCCGTATCGCGGTGCGGTTTTGGGAATAAAAAAACCGTCCCGCGCCTGCGGGACGGTTGGGTGTCAACGTTTACGGCATCAACACACAGCCCGCAGACAGGGCTGGCTAAAATAAAACCAATAATACGACGCCCGGACTGCGGAGATGTATTGATGCATGGACTTCATGTTCGTAAGTACACTAGCAAATGCGGGGCGAAATGTCAATAGCACACATCAGCAGGTAGTGTCCTAATTTGGGAACCTATATACAAAGTTACCCGAAACCGGCGATAGACATAGGCACTATCTCATTTGACGGGGCGTCTGATGCCCATTGCCTTCATCCGCGTAAGCAGTGTGGTGGGCTTCAAACCGATCAGCTCAGCGGCGCCGTCGGGCCCCTTAATTTTCCAACCGGTCTTCTGAAGGACCACAAGCAGATTTTCACGTTCAAGGTGCTGCATTTCAATGTCCGTGAGGAACTCGGGAGTTGTCTTGTTTCCCGGGAGCGGTTTCAATCCGGGCGAAGATGCACTGGAAGCTGCCGTCACCGGCAAATCGAAGTTTAGAGGACCGCCCTGAGCCAAGATGACCGCACGTTCGATCACATTGCGCAGCTCCCGAACATTTCCGGGCCAGTCGTAGCTCTGGAGTTTGAGTACACCCGCCCGTGTCAGTCGTGGCTTGGGACAGCCCAATTCCTTCACGGACGTTTCGACGAAGTGTTTCGCAAGGAGCGGAATGTCTTCCTCGCGCTCCTTGAGCGTGGCCACTTGCATTGGAAACACACTCAGGCGGTAATAGAGATCCTCACGGAAGCGCCCCGCAGCTACTTCCTCCTTCAAATCGCGGTTGCTGGCCGCGATGATGCGCACATCCGCATGTCGCGTCCGGTCTTCGCCTACCCGCTCGTAACATTTCTCCTGCAAAACGCGCAACAGCTTGCCCTGTAACTCCATCGGAACTTCTCCGATCTCGTCGAGAAACAGTGTCCCGCCCTCCGCCGTCTCAAAGCGTCCCGCCCGGTCCCTGATCGCGCCGGTAAACGCCCCCTTTACATGGCCGAAGAACTCGCTTTCATACAAGTCCTTGGGAATGGAAGCGCAGTTGACACGCACCATCGGCTTGTCTTTGCGCCGACTTCGCCGGTGGATTTCGCGCGCAATTAGTTCCTTGCCCGTGCCGGTCGCGCCAAGAATGAGCACCGACGCATCCGTCGGAGCCACCAAATCAATCTGGCTGACGATTTGCCGCAACCTCGCGCTTTGGCCGACCAGTTCCCCGAACGCTTTGGCCTCCACCACCTCTTCCTGCAAATAAGCGTTGTGCATCTCGAGTTGCGCCTTCAGATGGCGGATCTCCTCGAACGCACGCGCGTTCGCGAAGACGCCGCCCACGTGATCGGTAAAGATTTGCCGCCAGACCCGCGTTTCCTCCGTGATATTCTCACGGTCGAACGAGGCAATCACACCCAGAACTTCGCCTTGGAACGAGATCGGTGTGCCGGCGAATCCACGAATTTGTTCCCGCCGCAACCAGTCCAGCCGCGACAATTCGCTCGGCCCCCGATCCAAATCTTGCAGGATGATCGGCTGTCCGGTCGTCGCCATTCTCCCGATAACGCCGACGCCCAGCGGTATTCTCGTATCAGAATTATGGGGGCCTGAATCACCTTCCCTGAGAATGGAAAGAGGCTTGCTTCTCCAAGCAACGAGATGCAGACAACGCGTCTGGTCAGGGCACTCAGCCCTCTGTGGGCAACGTGAACAAATATCGCCCTTCTCAATCAACCAGATTTCCATGTGCGCAATGCTTGGCCGCGCCATACCGGCGTTAAGCAGTTTCTCCATCACGCTTTTCAGGGATTGAGCCCGCGCGATGTCCAGCAACCAAGTCGTTGCGAATCTGGTAAGATTCGGGTCAAACCGGCTGTCACTCGTTACGTCCATGGGCTCTCAATAACACAGGAGGAGACGCGGTTTCAACCACAAAAAGGACGGATATCCGAACGTTCAAAATTCAGACCGCCATCAGATCTGTAACCACATCTGGCAGTCAATTGTACAGCAACTGGTTACAAACAAGGCGGTTGTTTGGCATGAGACGTGATTAAGTAATGAAATGTATGAAAATGGTACGGGAACACGAGCCACGAAAGATCAAGTCACTCGGCAGATTCCGTAGGTCGCAAATCCCGCATATGGAGGATAACTATGAAAGCCATAGAGTTGACAGCAAGGTTGAAGGTTTGGCTGAAGGCCGCTGAACAGCACAGTGAAATCCCGGCAGCGGAGGCTGATTGGCGAAGAATCCTGCTGAACTCGGCTGCGCAGATCGAGATGTGTACAGAACTCGCGGGGACTCAATCGGAAAAGGATTTGCTGGCCGCTGTCACACTGGCCCGATCCGGTCGGGTCGAGTCATTTGAACAGGTTTGCGATTTGTTTCGGACGATCCTTCAAGAAATGCGAACCAAGGGAATCGGATAACCGGGAGGCTGAGCCGTGCGGGAATTGCTGTTGAAGGTGACAGAACCGAGCCGCTTATGAACGAGCACGCACATGAAATGAAAACCATCCCAGAAATCAACCAGCCGGAGTTCGAAGCGGAAGTTTTGAAATCCCAACAGCCTGTCTTGGTGAGCTTCTGGGCGGGTTGGAGCCAGCCCTGCAGGGTGCTCGGACCCACACTGGACAAGGTCGCCGCCCGCTGCGAGGGCCGCGTGAAGGTCGTCAAGGTGAATGCGGACGACAATTTCGACCTCGGCCTGTGGTACGACATTCAATTCATCCCGACCTTACTGTACTTCATTAATGGGTCGGAGCGAGCGAGAATTGTCGGCACGGCCAGCACGGAAGCGATTCTTGCCCGATTACAGTCGGCGTCTCCCGACGGGGATTTCACCGTCTTCCTTCCGGAGGAAAGCAAAGAACATGAACACCGTAACTCATAATTCCATTCTAGGCGAACCTCGGATCAAAATCATCGCCGTCGAGCGCGAATACGGTGCTGGCGGCTCGGTGATTGCCGACCGACTGGCGGCGCGACTCGGTTGGAAATTGCTCGATCAATCATTGACGGACGAGATCGCCACGTTGGCGCACGTCCAGCAAAACGAAGCTCAGCGTTGCGAGGAACACCTTGACCCTTTTCTGTACCGGTTGGCCAAGGTCTTCTGGCGCGGAGGCTTTGAGACCTCTGTGTCGATCGAGAATTTGGATGCCTTCGATGCTGACCGCGCCAAGGAACTGATGCAATCCGTCATTACGGAGGCTGCTGCCATGGGAAATTGCGTATTGATGGGCCGTGGTGCGCCCTGGTATCTCCGCGACCGTGCGGATACGTTGAACGTGTTCTTATTTGCCCCGCGTTCATTCAAAATCCAGCGCGTGCTCGCCCGTGTGCATCAGGAGGCAGAAGCCAACCGTCGGCTGGACATGGCCAGCCGCGACCATGCCGCATTCCTGAAACATTATTATGGCGTCGAGTGGCAGGCCCGTCACTTGTTTCACCTGATGCTCAACACCTCCGTCGGCTTTGATTTGGTGGTCGACGCCATTTGCCAGTTCAAGGCCGCGTTGGACAAACAAGGAACGAAATGTTTAGCAACAAACTAAGGGTCAATTGGAGAACCGCGAGATTATGACTGACGCCACTGCTCTCAACCTCTTGGAAAGAATCAGTTCCGTGCGCACAACCATGGGGGACGGACTCAATGATGAGGAACTGACACTCCTGATGCGCCAAGATGCCTTGCCGTCCGAAGCCGGGTTCACCTTTGTCGCCCTGTGCGACGGCTGGGCGACGTTCAGAGTCCCGACTCAAGACCCGGCGAATTGGTATCCCGAAAGCGGCCGGATCGCGCTGAAGAAGGAGGCTCTTGCCAAGGCAATTGCGCAGAAATGCGGGTATTCCTTAGAGGAACCTCCCGACGAACGGCTTTTGGGGTCTCTGGTCCATCACCACTTGGAGATGAGTCGTCAGGGACAAGTCGTCGTGATCGCGCACCCGCGTTACTTGAAGGTTCGCCTGTTTGACACTTGGACCAAAAGGCGGCTTTCGCTGCCCCCAGACATCATGGAGCAGTTGGCTACCCTGTATCGGATGTGAAACTCGCGATGAGAACCGCCCGGCCATACGTCTTTCCGCGAAATAGCCGTAGCGCACGAAGTGGAGGCTTCCCCATTGCGACAAACCAAAGTTCAACTGGAGAACCTTAGGATATGACTGACGCCACTGCTCCCACCCTCTTGGAAAGAATCTTTTCCCTCCGAGCAACCGTAGGCGATGGGCTCACGGATGACGAGCTAACACACCTGCTGCGCCAGGAAGGCTTGCCGTCCGAATACGGGTTCACGTTTGTGTTCCTGTCCGACGGCTGCGCAACGTTCAGCGTTCCGCCCCAAGACCCGGCGAATTGGTATCCCGAAAAGGCGTGGATCGCGCCGAACAAGGAGGCGCTCGCCAAGATTTTTGCAGGAGAATGTGGCCTTTCACTCTGTGAGCCACCCGATGATCGCTTCACCACCAGAGCTCCGGGAACTGAGTCTCATCACCACTTGGAAATGGGGTATCGGTCAATCTCCATCGTGTTTGCTCACCCTCGCTACTTGAAGATCCGACTCTTTATTCGCGGGACCAATAGACCTCTGCCACTCCCCGGAGATCTCTTGGAACGGCTTGCTCCTCTGTATTTGGAGCACTTCGCCGCCCTGTATCGGACGTGTGACTCCCGATGAACACAAGCACCGCCACAGATCACCCACAGCCTTCCACGCCTTCGCGCAACTGCTCAATGCGCGGACTCACCCCTCGGTCATATCCACAAGCAGCCGCACCGTCTACGCGGAAGTGGTGACAACTGATCTCTGGTTGCGGCCCCCAACCGCCATGGCGATGGCCGACAGAGGGTCCGAAACAAAGCACCCACCCCTTCCCCCTCCGAGGAGGGGAGCGTCGGTCGGCTATCTTTAATTGATAATTTTACTGGACGCGGTGCGGGGGTCGTGGTAGGGTCAACGCCGTTGTCTTTCGATTTGCACTCGCTCGCGCCCGCTCGGCTCGCCCTGGCGGGCCGCCCCGACTTCGGAGTCGGGGTAAACCTTCGGCGTTGCGTCTCGCGGCTGCCCTCGCCGCTCGGCTTTGACATAGGGGACTGGGAGAGAGAGCGGGGCTGTTCTTTGACATGGGGCGGGTCATTCCGCGCCCACCGGACGCGGCTACAAGGGGGCCGGGCCACGGTTCGGCTGGCACGACGGCCCATTCGACACCCCGCCGGAGGCGGGTAAAGCTCAGGGCGGGCGGGGTATCCGCCCGAAAAGGTATTTTTGAGAAACAAACCCAAGTTTATTCAAGCCGGCGTGGAAAATTGGTGAAAACAAAGCCAAAAACGAACCCAAGTTCAGGGGGGTCAACGCCGCTTGGGATCGGTACTGGGCTGGCCAAAATAGCCCTTCCAGACCACGTCGAGGCCTTCTTCGGTCAGTTTGACGGCCTGGCGCTGGAGCCGGCAGCGGTCGATGCAGCGGTCGATCAAGTCGCGGGGATCGCACGCCTTGGGGATGCGTCCTTCGGCCTGGTACTTCCGCAACAACTGGACGACGAGGTTTTCGTCCGCGAACAAGCCGCGGGACCGGGCATAGCGGAGGAAAATTTCCGTGTAGGTCTCGGGACTGGGCGCTTCGGCATGGAGGCGATAGCCCATGCGGCGCATGAACGCCTCGTCTTCGAGGTCGGATTCGGCGAGGTTCGTCGCGAACACGACGATTTGCTCGAACGGCACCTGAATTTTCTTGCCCGTGCTCAATGTGAGGTAATCGACACGGTATTCCAACGGCACAATCCAACGGTTCAATAATTCCGTCGCCGAGCAGCGCTGGCGGCCGAGATCGTCCACGACCAACACGCCGCCGTTGGACTTGACGTGCAGGGGCGCCTCGTAAAACCGCTGTGTTTCGGTGAACGCGAGCTCGAGGCTGTCGAGTGTCAACTCTCCGCCGACCACGACCAGCGGCGGACGGATGCGGACCCAGCGGCGATCGTGATTATCGTTGGCGTGCGGGATGGGCAAATGGTTGTGGGTATCAAAGACACGGATCACCTGGCCGTCCACTTCGATGGCATACGGGATCCAGACTTCGCCGGGGAGCGCGTCGACGATGGCGCGGGCGGTGGCGGTCTTGCCGTTGCCCGAGGGGCCGGTGAGGAACAGGCTGCGTCCCGAGCCGATGACCAGTCCGATGATTTCGCGAGCGTAATCGGAGAGGATCAGGTTCGACATCGCCTGATCGATGGCCTGACGCGTCGCGGGCGGACGGTTGCGCACCTGCTGCGTGATCATCTCCGTGTACGACTTCAGCGAGACGGGGGCCGGCCCGGCGTAACTGCAAGAACTGGTGAGCCGCCGCAGTTCCTGCCAGCCGTGATCGAGCATCGCGTAGCGGTGGTTGTGCAGGCCCACGACGCCTTTGATCTCGACGAACTTGTCGTGGCACAACCGCTGGAGGAGCGCCTCGGTGATCATGATGCCGAGGTGCATGCGGGTGGCGATCGTGGCGGTGCTGCAGTCGGTGTCCAGCGGGACGGTTTTCAGGGCGAGTTCGGCGAGGAAGCCGGGGTTGACATCCAGGTCCTCCAACCTCTCGGGAAACGGGGGCACGAACCAGTCCGCGGGATTGGTGAAGAGCGGGGCCACCGAATCCGTGGGGATTTCGGGCGTAACGGGGCCTCCCAACTCAGCTTCAACCGCGACATCCTCGGTATGTTGAAGGTCGGCTGTGCTCATGAAATACTTGTCCACCCTGTGGGGAAGCACGATTCAGGCCAGCCATTATGGGCCTCCGGGCCATGCTGTTGCGCAAGCCGAGATTCGGGACTTGCAACGTTTCCACACGATTTCTAGACTGCGGCCATGAAACACAAGGAGCTTCTCATTTTTGCCATAGTCGTCGTGCTCGGGACCGCGGGTGCACCAACCGCGCCAGCGCAGGACCAAACCCTGGCCCAACAGGTAGCCATCCTCGACGAGCGGCTGAGCAAGCTGCGGGCGGATGTCGATGCCATTCAAGCCAACCAGCAGCAAATCCAGCAGGACCTCAAACAAATCCAGTCGCAACTCGAGGAAGTCCATCAGTCCGGACCGAGTGCTTCCGCCAACGATCTGCAGGCGTTGGAGGCGCGCGTGAAAGCGCTGGATGCCGCTCGCGAGACGGACAAGAAAGTCATCCTCGATCAGCTCGCCAAGGAGCTTGCGGTCTTGAGTGGTTCGCATGGCGGAGGCGGTGGTGGCGCCAATCCATCGAGCGGCGCGGCCAATGGCGGCGAGTATGTCGTTCAAAAGGGCGACACGCTGTCAGCAATCGCCAAGAATAACGGGGTCACGATCACCGATCTCAAGAAGGCCAACAACCTGACCAGCGACTCCCTGAAAATCGGCCAGAAACTGGTCATTCCATCGAAGTGACAGCCGCGAGGTCGGCCGTCGCTTTCGTAATTCGTGAAGTTTACAATTGGAACGTGCGCAATCACGTCATACAGACTACTACTCTCCCTCCAAGTCTCATGAGATGAATTCCGTCTAGGGCCAACTGACTTTCGCAATTGTCGGCTGCGGCTTGAGTATATAGAACGCCGCGCATGGTTTCGGCACGGAACGCCACCTAGCAATACTCGATTGCAGGTCGTCGCTTCTAGAGTCGGCAAAAAGGAATCGGGTCGCCCCATGCACTAAGCCTGAATTGAAATCATCTGCTGACTCAACTGGGTATAAGGCGAACTCATGCGGCCAGTAATCTGCGATGACCAACAGACGAGTCGGTGAGATGGGGAAAGTCACCTCTGTGCCTCGTATTCGAAGGCCTAGGTTTTCCTTTGTCGCCGTGCCACGCCAGAGTGTTATTGGAGAGTCGCTAGTGAGAAACATCGGACGCTCGGAACACAACACGCCCCACGGACGCTCAAAAAGAGCATTAGCGACCATATCGAGACCACTGTGCATACAGTCTATGAACGCCGAGGAAATGGCGTTTTGGTTCCCGTCCGTATGCCGCAAGATCTCTCCTACTGAAAATTCGCCGGTTCTTTCTTTGACGCTAACTTCTATTTGAGTCTCCGGTGATAAATGCGAAACGGCCTCCCGAATTTCATCACGAATTCTCCCTATATCACTCTTTCGAGTCGGATGGCGGAGGAAAAGAAGTGCCAGAAAAATTGCCAGATTTCGACGTGTTTCAGAATTAGCAGCTCGGTCGAATATTTCAGGCCAGACCTTAGCATGTATACTTTCGATCCGAGAAAGATCTTCCTCTTCAGCACTGAAGGATTCCCCGGGTTGTACTGTCGGCGTTGAATATAGGCCAGATTCGCATGCAACGTTCGCAATGGTTGTCCCGATAGGATTACGAGCGGTCTTGGGATAAGCCCAAATATGTTCGCCGTCTCGAGACCATTGGCGAAGATAAAATTGTGGCACATAGTGGTGCCTCGCGTTTTGCTTACGAGGTGGCATGGATTCTCAGTGGCCGCCCTTCGCGGTATCCACGGCTACGGTATAAACTACGAAGTTGCTGTAACCGGCGCACCCCGCTGCTCCCAAGGTCGCCCGCGGCGGTTGCCGTTGGTCGCGGCCAGCTTTTCGGTATCGATCTTCAGCCAGACGCTGTCTTCGCCGAGAATGGCCTCGACATCGTGCACGAATTGCTGCGTCGGCGACACGGAGAAATGTTCGTGCGCTTCCAGAAAGACCAGTTTGCCGTCGGGGTAGATGAAGCAAAATAACACGGGCACGCTCCCTTTATGAGCGCCCATGACGTCGTGAACGCGAGTCAGGGTCGAATCCTCGGTCGTTCCCGCGGAGAGACGAATGTGGACGGCTTTCGTGAACCGCGCCGGGACTTCGCCGAGCGGGACGACCTGTTCGGCGACGATCTTGGGTTTGTCTTCACGCAAGTTGACCGTGCCGCACAACAGGATGGCGGTATCGGTCTTCAAACCCGCGGCGTGCTTCGCGTATGACTCCGGGAAAACGAGAACCTCGACGGAGCCATCGAGGTCTTCCAGGGTCATGATCGCCATGGGCTTGCCCTGCTTCGTCGTCTTCGGCACAATTTTACTGATGATCCCGCCGACGCGGGCCGTTTGACCGTCCTGAAGTTGGGCCAGTTTTCCCGAGGAGCCGAGTTCGTAGCGTTGCAGAATCTCGGCGTACTCGCTCAGGGGATGTCCCGTCACATAGAAACCAAGGAGTTCCTTTTCGTACGCGAGCATTTCGCTTTGTGACCATTCCACGGAAGGCGCCTGGCCCGTGGCTTTTTTCCGGGCATTGACCGGCTCGACATCGAAAAGCGCCGTCTGCCCGCGTTCCCGGTCGCGCTGTACGCTGGAGGCTCGGCTCATCTGGTATTCAACCGCTGCAAACACCACGGCTCGCGGCTCGCCCAGCGAATCGAACGCCCCGCACTTCACCAGGCATTCCAGCACCTTCCGATTCACAATCCGCAAATCGACGCGCGTGCAGAAATCCTCGAACGACTGGAACCGTCCGCTGGCGCCGCGCACCTGAATGACATTTTGCACGGCGATTTCACCGACGTTCTTGATCGCCGCGAGGCCAAAGCGAATCTTGCCGTCGCGCACCGTAAAGCGAACGCCGCTTTCGTTGACGTCTGGTGCCTGGACCTCGATGCCCATGCGTTTGCACTCGTTGATGAACAACTGGATCTTGTCGGTATTGGCCAGTTCGTTGGACAACACCGCCGCCATGAACTCGACGGGGTGATTCGCCTTGAGCCAGGCGGTCTGGTACGAAACGACGCCGTAAGCGGCGCTGTGTGATTTATTGAAACCGTACCCGGCAAATTTCGCCAACGTATCGAAAATCTGGTTGGCTTTTCCGCGCGGGATCTTGTTCTTCTCGTGACAACCCTTGATGAAGCTCTCGCGCTGGCTTTCCATCTCCTCAGGCTTCTTTTTGCCCATCGCTCGCCGGAGCACGTCGGCGCCACCGAGCGAGTACCCCGCGAGGACGTTGGTCGCCTGCATGACCTGCTCCTGGTACACAAACACACCGAACGTTTCTTTGAGGATCGGTTCCAACAACGGATGGTCGTACGCGACCTTGACCTTGCCGTGTTTGCGGTTGACGTAGTCGTCGAGCATGTTCATCGGGCCGGGACGGAACAGCGCGATGAGCGCGATAATCACATCAATCGAATCGACCCCGATGCGCCGGCACAGGTCGCGCATGCCCTGTGATTCCAGTTGGAACACGCCGATGGTGTTGGCCTTGGCGAGCATGTCGAATGTCTTCCTGTCGTCGAGCGGGATCTTGTTGATGTCGAGACGCTGGCTCGTGGTCTGTTCGATGATGTCGAGTGCGTCCTGAATGACCGTGAGCGTCTTCAACCCGAGGAAATCCATCTTCAGCAGGCCGAGGTCGCCCAACGGATTCATCGAGTATTGCGTGACGATTTCGTCCGAGTTCGTGCCCGTGGTGAGCGGGACGACGTTCGTCAGCGGCTCGGCGCCAATGACCACGCCGGCGGCGTGGGTCGACGCGTTGCGCGAGAGGCCTTCGAGCGTGAACCCGTAATCGATCACGCGTTTGACGGTCGCCTCGTTGTTGTAGGCGCCCTTCAATTCGGGATTGATCTCCAACGCCTTCTTCAGCGTCATGCCGATGTCAGGCGGGATCATCTTGGCGATCCGGTCGCATTCGCCGTACGAGAGGCCCATCACCCGGCCGACGTCGCGCACGACCATCTTGGCGCCGAGCGTGCCGAACGTGATGATCTGGGCGACGTGGTCGTCGCCGTACTTCTTGCGCACGTAATCGATGACTTCCGGGCGGCGGTTGTAGCAGAAGTCCATGTCGATGTCGGGCGGCGAGATGCGCTCGGGATTCAGGAACCGCTCGAACAGCAGGTTGTAACGGAGCGGATCGATGTCCGTGATCTTGAGGATGTACGCCACCACGCTGCCGGCGGCGCTCCCACGCCCGGGGCCGACCGGTATGTTGTGGCTCCGCGCGAAATGGACGAAATCCCAGACGATCAGGAAGTAACTCACAAAACCTGTCTTCTCCATGATCTTCAGTTCGAACTCCACGCGGTCGACGATCTGTTTTTCCTGCTCGTTCCTGGGCTGCTTCCACTCGATCCCGTAGCGGTCGCGCATCCCCTGCTCGCACAGATGCCACAGGTACTGTTCCCGGGTGAAATCCTTCGGTGGCTCGTAAACAGGAAACCGCAGCTTGCCGAATTCCAGCAACAGGTTGCACTTCTCGGCGACCGCCAGCGTGTTCGTGACCGCCTCAGGCGTCTCGGCGAACAATTCGTGCATTTCGTCCGGCGTCCGCAGATAAAACTGCTGGGATACATATCGCATCCGCTTTTCGTCGGAGAGCAACGACTGTGTCTGCAGGCAAATCAGGCAATCGTGCGCCTCCCAATGCTCGCGCTCGACGTAATGCACGTCGTTGGTGGCGACCAAGGGAAGATTGAACTCCTTCGCCCAAGGGATCAGCGTGCGATTGACCGTGCGCTGCTCCTCGATGCCGTGGTTCTGGAGTTCGACGTAGAAATCGCCGGGCTCGAAAATCTGGCGGTAGTCATCCAACGCGGCCTTGGCTTGGGAAATCTGGTCTTCCTTGATTTTATTGGGCACCTCGCCCTTGAGACACGACGTGAGACCGATGAGTCCTTTGGAGTGTTGGGCGAGGATCTCTTTGTCGATGCGCGGCTTGTAATAGAAGCCTTCCAGGTGCGCGGAGGAAACGAGCTTGACAAGGTTCTTGTAGCCAACGTCGTCCTTGGCCAGCAACACCAGATGAAAGGCGGCATCGCGGGCGTTGGTGGATTTCTTGTCGAGACGCGAGCCGGGGGCGATGTAGGTTTCGCAGCCGATGATCGGCTTGAGCCCCTTCTCCTGCGCGGTTTTGTAAAATTCGATCGCCCCGAACATGTTGCCATGATCGGTCATCGCCACTGCCGGCATTTTGCACGCGTGCGCCTTGTCGACCACGTCCGAGATCTTGCAGGCCCCGTCGAGCAGGCTGTACTCCGTGTGCAAATGCAGATGAACAAAATCCGAATGCTTCATCAAAACTGTCGCGCCTCGCTCCCGCCACTCTAAGTGCGACGGCGATGGCAATCAAGACATCTGGGAAATTTACTTCGCGGTCGGCGCCAATTGCGGGCCCTGGCACTCGTAAAGGCCAACGAAAACGCTGCCGGAGTCGTAGAGCGTTTGGACGAAATGCTGATGGTGATTCATCCACTCGCGGGTCGTTTGCGCGAGGTCGGGATGGAATTGGTCCGGATACAGAACCAGCCAGATGCGACGGATGCCGCTGGTGGATGGTGGCAACCGACCGTCCCCCGTCACAGGAAACAAATGCGGCTGGTACACGGGCGGGTCGATCATACCCTGCCCGACTCCATCCCCGAGGTAGTATTGAAACGGCCGGAACGAGGATTCTGTTATGTGGACAACGATGTCACCCGCTCGAAATTCTTTCGTGAGCTTGCCGGCGGCATCGCGCAAATCGGATTTCACCCACCGATTCTCCAAAAAATAGTAATTCCGCAAGGCGTAGAGATTCGCAGCCAGGAGGGCGATTCCTGTGAGAGCCAGAACGGTGCGGGCGGCCATTTTGCCCGGCCGGGTCACGGCGCACCCGAGCAACAAGGCGAATGGCGGAGTCGTGCACAACAGCACCCGCGGCAGAAAGCGGTTTTGATTCAACGACTGCAATACCAGAAGGACCACCGGCACAACGAACCAGAGAGCAAGTAGTACGGACGTTTGACGAGACTCGCGACGGCACCAGAGAATCACCGCCGGAACGATCAACGCCACAATCGTGATCGTCGCGGATACAGAGCGCCCGTGCGTGTCTCCGAGATACGCGCCACTGAAGAGCGAGAAGAAGGCCAGTATCCGGCCGAACTCCAGCGGCCCCAGCCACGAACTGCCCATCGCCATCTTCGTTTGGGAGACGAACGCAGGCAGCCAGGGAGCCAACAGGAGCAGGACCACGCATTGCGACACGAGCCAGTGACGTGGTTTCTGGCGATCCCGCCAATAATAGATCACCATAAAGACATTCTGGGCAACGATGGCATAAAGCGAAGCGTACTGCGCGTACACACTCAGTGCGGTGAACACCGAATAGCCCGCCCAAAGCACACCTCGTTGCCGCCGCAACGCCCATAACATGAATAGAAACGACAGCGCCGCCAGCAACGTCTGCAGCGCGTACATCCTGATTTCCTGGGAGTACCAGACATGGAGCGGACACACGGCCAGAAATGCCGCAGCCAACAATCCAGCCCCACGTCCTGCAAGGGCGCAGCCGATCGAATAGACCACTGCAACCGTTGCGACCCCAGCGAGCACGGAAAGCAACCGCGCTCCTGCCTCGCCGCCGGCCACAAATCGCCAGTAATGCAGGATCAGGTAATAGAACGGGCTGTGGGTATCATCGCGAACCGCATCAATGATCTGGGCGGGGCCCGCTCGGGCAATCAGCAGGGAATTGGCTTCGTCGAACCACAGCACGCGCTGCTGGAGATGGAACAATCGAAGCCCGAGTGCCGCCAGAAGTACGATGCTTAGCAACGCTGCCGAGCGTCGGTCGTCGATCTTCCAGATGGCGAACCCGGTTTTCAAAGCGAATAACCGCCTACGGGACAGCACACCATAGCCGCGCAACGACCAGCCACACCAACCACGCCAGAATCAATACCGCCACTACCCACCAAAACCACTGCTTGCGGGTTCGCCGCGGGCCACGGCCATCCACCTCGCGGCGTTTCCAGTCCTCGTACTTGAATTCGTCCGCGTCTTCGATGCCGGTACCGTCATAGATTGTATCGTCCGACCAGCCCGTTTTCTCATCGGCGCCACACTCCGGGCACGCCGGGGCCTTTGCGGGAACTTCGGCGCCGCAATTCGGGCAAATGAAAGGCTCGTCAGCGCGTGGCATGGCGCAACAAATCGTCCACGCGCTTCTTGACGGCGTCATCCATACGGAGGATGGGCGGCCAGGGACGCGTGTTGGCTTCGCCTTTGAGTTTGTGCGTGGCGTCGATGCCGACCTTGCTGCCAAAGCCCATGACGGGCGTGGCATGATCGAGCACGTCGGCCGGACCCTTGGTGAAAATGATGTCGCGCTCGGGATCGATGTTCGCAGTGAGACGGAACAACACCTCGCTCGTGTCGTGCACGTTTACATCGGCGTCGACCACAACGATGATTTTTGTGAACATCATCTGTCCCATGCCCCACAGTCCGTGCATCACCTTCATCGCGTGATACGGGAATTGTTTCTTGATCGAGACGATGACGAGATTGTGGAACGCGCCCTCGGCGGGCAGCGCCATGTCGACGATTTCGTTGAAGTTGGTTTTGAAGACGGGCAGGAAAATCCGCACGCTGGCGGTGCCCATGTAGAAATCTTCCATCGGCGGCACGCCGACGATCGTGCTCGGATACACCGCGTCGCGCCGATGCGTGATCCGTTCGATGTGAAACTTCGGATACGGTTCGGGCAGCGTGTAGTAACCCGTGTGATCCCCGAATGGGCCTTCCAGATCGAGTTTTTCCTCCGGCTCGACGTAGCCCTCCAGCACGAAATCGCAATCCGCCGGCACTTCGAGATCGTTCGTGTCGCATTTCACCATCTCGACGGATTTCTTGCGGAGGTACCCCGCGAGCATCATCTCGTCGATGCCGTCGGGCAGCGGCGCCGTTGCGGCGAACGCGTACACCGGGTCGCCCCCGAGCGCCACGGCCACGGGCATGCGCTGTTTCAATTCCATGTACCGCCGCCAGTGACGCGCGCCGGTCTTGTGCAGTTGCCAGTGCATGAACGTCGTCCGCTCATCGATCACCTGCATGCGGTACGTGCCGACGTTGCGCGAGCCGTTGTCGGGATCACGCGTGATCACCAATGGCATACAGACGAATCGCCCCGCATCCTGCGGCCAGCATTTCTGGACCGGGAGATCGAAAAGGTCGATGTCTGCTGGCGGACGGCCCATCGCACTCTTCGGTATCAACGTCGGAGAAGCGACGATCCCTGTTCCTCTCTTCTTGCTGGCACCGGCGTTAGTCACGATTTCCTTGCACGGACCGGACTTGACGCTCTTGGGTTTCGCGTGGCGCAACTCGAAGGCCGTTCCGAGCAATGCGATGGCGTCCTTGAACGAGGTCGGCGGCTTGGCTTTGAGTAAGCCCTCGAGTTCGCGGGCGATGTCTTCGACGTCGTTCACCCCGAGCGCCATCGCCATGCGTTTCGTCGAGCCGTAGCCGTTGATGAGCAGCGGAAATGGTGAGCCTTTGCATTTCTCGAAGAGCAACGCTTGGCCGCCGTTGGGCAGCTTCATCTCGCGATCCGCGATTTCCGTGATTTCCAGGACCGGATCGACCTCGACGGAAATCCGCTTCAGTTCGCCCGCGGCTTCCAGCTTCCGCACAAAATCGCGCAAGGAATCGTAGGCCATGGCCGTGCTTATACCACAAGCGGTTGAAACTGACCAATGCCTGGTTCGTAGGCAAACATCTCCGCCGTGTCGATCTTGAAACACCAGCCGTGCAGGCGAAGATCGCCCACGTTCAGGCGGTCGGCAATACCGGGATAACCGCGCAGATTCTCCAGCGCCAACAGCACATTCTCTTCTGCGGCGGCCGTCACGCGGGCTGCCGCGCCCAAATGTCCGTAATCGCGTCGGACGATTTCGCGGACGGGCGCGGCGACTTCGAGCCACGCTGCCGTATGAGGCATGGCCGACGCGTCCGGCAAGCCGTCCAACAGAGCGGTCATCGCGCCGCATTGGGTGTGACCGCACACGACGACGTCGCCCACGCCCAGAATGTGAACGGCAAACTCGATGGCGGCGGCGGTCGAGTTGGTGCTGCCGGTGACGGCGGCGGGCGGCACGATGTTGCCGATATTCTTGACCACGAACAGATCGCCGGGCTGGCTTTGCGTCACCAACTCGGCCAGCACGCGCGAGTCGGAGCAGGTGATGAACAGCGTGTGCGGGTTCTGTCCCTCGCGGGACAGCCGGGCGAAGAGCTCGCGGTAGCGGCCGAATTCTTCCCGGCGAAACTTGTGCACGCCGTCAATGAGTCGTTGCATACCGGGTCAAATCCTCCATACCGACAGCGCAAAATGCCTTTTGTCGCTCGGCGCATTTGTTGCAGTGGCCACAGTGGAGGCCACGACGGGGGGCGATGCACGAAAAACTGAGATGGAGCGGCAGTTTGAGGCGAAGACCGCGGCGGACGACCTTCTCTTTTGTGAGCGCGCGGAATGGGGCGATGACCTTGATGCGGAGGCCGAGAGCCTCGCCGGCGGCGGTGGCGAAATCGCGGAAGAATTTGGGCGTGGCGTCGGGGAACGGGTTGTGGCCGAGTGAGCCGACGGCGATGGTGTCGATTTTGTGGAGCACACAGAACACCGCCGCCTTGGAAAGCAACATCAGGTTGCGACCGGGAAGGTAGACGGCTTTGTCGGGAGTCTTCGCGCCGGGTACGCGCCGACCGGTCGTGCTCCAATGCGAACCGTAGAGATCATTCGCGGGCAAATGGAGAACGGTCAACGGTTCATGGCGAATGCGGGCGGACCGGAGATACCGTCGGAGCGAATAAAGTTCGGCGGATTCCCAGGCGAGGTCCTGACGGATGAAGACCGGATAGACCGCGCGATACTGGCGCGCCAACGAAGCGAGCATCACGCAACTGTCGAGGCCGCCACTGACCAACGCGCAGACGGTGCGCTTCACTTGCCCTGACGGACCTTCTCTTTCTCGCCTTCGAGTTTGGCGCGAAACTTGGCAATCTCGTTGCGGAGGATTTCGTCGAGCTTCTGCGCGTCCTCGGGTTTCCCGGCGGCATTGGCGGCGGCGATCTTCGGTTTCAACTCCAATTCGCGCTCGGCAATCTTCGCGGTGTAAACGCGGTCGATCTCAGCGAGTTTGGCCTTCTGCTCGTTCGTCAATTTCGCGGAGGACTTGCCACCGGTGCGTTCGAGCGCGAGTTCCCAGGATGATTTAAGCGCCATGGAGTTTCACCTTTACATCGTTGCCTTCGACCACGCACTCGAACGTCTCGACCTTCGCCGTAGGAATCATGGGGTTTTGCCCCGTGCACACATCGAACCGCCAACCGTGCCAGGGACAGGTGACTACATTGCCGTCGAGCGTCCCCTCGCCCAGCGGTCCGCCGCGGTGCGGGCAGACATTGTCGGTCGCGTAGAATTTCCCACCCACATTGAAGAGCGCCAGCTCGCGTTCCCCGACACTTACGGTCTTGCACTCGCCCGGCTGCAGGTCACCAACTTCGGCCACTTTGGTCAATTCACTCATTTATTTGTGTTCTCCTCCCGAAACATCTATTCTTGTTGCATGAATTCCAGCCGCTTTCAAGACGCGATTGCCCGCATCGACGCGGCGAATGCGCAGGACCCGCGCGGCATCGAGCTGCCGTACGCGGAGCGACTGAGCGGGTGGGTCGAGCGGCTCGCGCCGGATGCGTCCGAAGAACTGCGTCTCGCCGCGCGCGCACAGCACGTCTGCCGATGGATGATTCCGCGCGAATCGTACCCAGCCGGGCGAATCGGCTATCTCAAGTGGCGGGAAGATTTGAAACAGCTTCACGCGCAGAAGGCCGGGGAGATCCTGCGCGAAGCCGGCTACGATCAGGCCACGGTGTCGCGCGTGCAGGATTTGATCCGCAAACGGAATTTCCCGCGCGTGCCGGATGGACGCGTGCTCGAAGACGCGTTGTGCCTGGTGTTTCTGGAGACGCAATTTGCCGAGACGACGGCCAAGACGGGCGACGAGAAGATGATCGGCATTTTGCAGAAGTCGTGGCGGAAGATGACCCCGCAAGCGCAACAGATTGCCCTGACGATTCCAATGTCGCCCGAATGCCGGGCACTGGTCGAGAAGGCATTGCAACCGTCCCCGTGATTTGTCATGCTGGACGCGGTGACGAACTGAAGGGCATTCGCGGAACAGATTTATGAAGCTGGCCGACGTTCCGATCTCAACGACTGATCCGATCAACGCGAAGATCCTCGCCGTGTCCGAGGACCAATTGCAGGGGTTTCAACGCGACCCGCTGGGCGAGATTGCGCGGCAATCGAGCGTCGAGATGCCGGTGGTCATCGAGCGGATTCGGGCGATGCTGCGCGGCGGCACGATTCGGCGGGTGCGGCAGACGCTGCTGGCGACGAATCTCGCGCAGGGCGCGCTTGTGGCGTGGCAGGTGCCCGAGGACAAGCTTGAGGCCGCGTTCGACTACATGTTCCAGCGCGACCCATTCAGCGGGCACGTGGTGATTCGCACGACGGACACGGCCACCGTCGGCTCGAAATACCGGTTATGGACAACCCTGAAAGTGCCGCAGGGATTCTCGATGACCCGGCACTGCGAGTTTCTCTGTCAGCAGACCGGCGCCGAAAAATTCATTCTCCTGCCGGCGAAAAAGCTGTTTGCGCTCGGGGTCGGCCACGTGAGACGGCGCGGACTCGAACCCGGCAGCCGCGCGGACGTGCTGGCCGACGTGATGGACGTTTCGGTGACGGAACTCGACGACACGGAATGGCGCGTGCTGATCGCGCTGAAACGCGAATTTGCTCCCGAGGAACTCACGCCGGATATCTGGGCGGCGCGAGCAACGGAAGCCGGGCTCCCGCTCGAACAATTCCTCGACGTTGCCGCCGGGTTGAATCGGCGCAAGATCATTGGACGTTTCTCGACATTTCTGGAGCACGTCAAGCCCGTCGCCAATGGCGAACAGGTAACGCGCTACAACGCGCTGTTTCATTGGGCGGTGCCGCGCGGGCGCGAGATTGACGCGGGGCGCGAGGTGGGCCGGCATCATATTATGACACACGCCTACTGGCGTGAGGGTGGACCCGAATTTCACAACGTCAATGTCATGGGAGTGGCGCACGGGACCGACAAACAGGTGCTCCTCGCCCACAAAGCCGCGATGGATGCGCATTTGAAGGAGGCGGGCATCTCCGTTTCCTACACCAACCTCTTCTGGGGCGGCCGAAGCGAGATCAAGCCAAGTGAAATCTCGCCGCTCGCGTACAGGGAATGGTGTCGCAGTGTCGGCCTCCATTCTGAAGGGGTGGCGAAATGAAGATTGCCTTTCTGGAACTTCAGCCCTGGGAAGAGACGTATTTGCGGCGGTGGGCGGGCGGGACGTATGAGATCGTGGCGCTTCCCGGGGTGCTTGAGGACAAGGGCCTCACCAAGATTGCGGATGCGGAGGTCGTATCGCCGTTCATTTACTCGAAGTTGACGGCGGAACGGTTGGCGAAGCTGCCGAAGTTGAAGATGATTGCGACGCGGTCGACGGGCTTCGATCACATCGATATTGCCGAATGCGCGCGGCGCGGGATCACGGTGTGCAATGTGCCGTTCTACGGTGAAAACACGGTGGCGGAACACACGTTCGCGTTGATTCTCGCGCTGTCGAGGAAAGTCCATGAGGCGTTTGTCCGCGTGCGGGCGGGAAACTTTTCCCTGGAGGGGTTGCGCGGGTTCGACCTCAAGGACAAGACCATCGGCGTCATTGGCGCGGGGCGGATCGGCCTGCACGTGATCCGGATTGCGCGTGGCTTTGGGATGAAGGTGCTGGCATTCGACGTCAAGCGGGACAATTTCTGGGCGGAGGTGCTGGGGTTCGAGTACGCGGAATTGGACGACCTGCTCGGGCGCTCAGACATCATCACATTGCACGCGCCGTACAATCGCCACACGCATCATCTGATCAACCGGGACAATATCCACAAAATCAAGCGCGGCGCGATCCTGATCAACACTGCGCGGGGTGGGTTGGTGAACACCGACGCGCTGCTGAAGGCGTTAGACGACGGCATCCTGGCGGGTGCCGGACTGGACGTGCTGGAGGGCGAGGAAGCGATTTACGAGGAAAGCGCGTTGCTCGGCGACGCGACGAACCCCGAGAAACTGCGGATGGCGATCCAGAACCATGTGGTGTTGAAGAAGCCCAATGTGGTCTTCACGCCGCACAACGCGTTCAACAGCCAGGAAGCGCTAGAGCGCATCCTCGACACGACGGCAGAGAACATTGCGACATTTGCGGCGGGCGCGGCCAAGAACGTCGTGCGATAGACGGACTGCGTCGTCGAGATCATAGAAGCGAGGCGAGCATTACGGAACAACCTGCTTCCAAATCGGCACTCGCTGCTTCAACTCGTCGATGATGAATTGCGCGGCGGCGAACGCCTCGCCGCGATGAGCCGCTTCCACCCGCACGAGCAACGATGGCTCACCGACCGCAATGACACCGAGACGGTGGACGATGCGAATGCGTTTCAGAGGCCATTTTTCGTGCGTCTCGGTGAGGAGTTTGCGGAACTGGTGCTCGACCATCTCGCGGTAGGCCGTGTATTCCAGCGCGTGAATTGGGTTGCCGTCTTCCCGATCGCGCACGACTCCCCAGAATGTCACGACGCCGCCCACATCGCCGCCGAATTTGCCGAGCTCGGCCTCGGCGCGGTCGATTGGCTGATCGGTGAGGAGCAATTCGTCGGTTGACGGACCCGCCCCGCCCTGCAAGGGCGGCATGAGTGACAGCACATCGCCGTCGCGGAGTTTGGTCGTGCGGCTGGCGAATTCGATGCCGATGGCGATCAAGGTCGATTTGTCCGCTTCCTTGAGTCGCGGAAATCTTGCGTGGAGCTGCGCGAGGGCATCGGAGACCGTGGCGTTGTCGGGCAAATCCAGGGGTAATTCATTTTGGCCCGTGAGTTGACGGAAGAAACTGAAACACTGGACGGTAATCTTCACGTCGTGGCGGCAATCGCCTCGGGGCGGAGTACCCCGACGTACGGCAAATTGCGATATCGTTCCCGGTAGTCCAGTCCGTAGCCGACGACGAATTTGTTCGGGATGTGAAACGCGACGTAGTCGGCCTTGAAATTCTCGCGATGCGGGACGTCTTTCTCGAGGAGCGTGCAAAACTTCACCGTGCGCGGCTCGAATTTGCGCAACATCTCGCGGATTTTCACCAGCGTCAGGCCCGTGTCGAGGATGTCGTCCACAACCAGCACGTCGCGGTCGCGCACGTCGAGCTTCAGCGCCTTGGTCACAATCAATTCTCCCGAGGACCGCGTTTCGCCGTGGTAGCTGGAAACGCCGATATAATCGAGGCGGAGCTGCATCGGCAAACGGCGGAGCAGATCGGCGATGAACATGACGCTGCCGGTGAGAATGGCGACCAGCGTGAGGTCCTTGCCCGCATAGTCGCGCTGGATCCGGGCCGCCAGTTCGTCGAGCCGCTGCTGAATCTGTTCTTCGGACAAAAGAACCTCTTCCAAGTCCTGGCGCATCGGGTGCATGATTCCCGTAATCTATCGCACGGACCCGCCAACCGCCGAGAAAAAAGTGAATTTGGACACTTGACGCCGGGCGTCCGGGCGGTTATTTTCCTTGTCGTAGGCGAAGTTGTTTGGCCCCTTGGTCGTTAGGCAATCCTAAATCACTAGCACTCAATCGGTTCACTTCTCCCCATGAATCCAACTGGGAAAACTGGGTTATGAGACGGCTCACGAAGGTCGGCCTCACAGGCGGCATTGCCACGGGAAAATCCACCACCTTGAAACAGTGGCGAGAGGCCGGGGCGGCGGTGATCGATACCGATGAGCTGGCGCACAGCGCCCTGACGCCGGACACGCCTGTGTGGGAAGAGGTTGTGCGGGCGTTTGGCAACGAGATTTTGAATGAGGATCGGACTGTCAATCGTCCCAAGCTTGGCGATATCGTGTTCGCCGACGACGGGAAACGTGAGACGCTGAACCGTATCGTGCACCCGGCCGTGGAGCGGATGTGGAAGGGAGACGTCGGGCGGCTGCAGCGCGAAGGACGGGCCGAGGTCGCGGTCGTCGCGATCCCGTTGCTCTATGAGGTGGGGGCCGAATCAGAATTTGACAGCGTGGTCACGGTGGCCTGCAGCGAACAGACGCAAGTGTCGCGGCTGACGCACAAGGGCTTGAACGAAACCCAAGCGCGCGCCCGGATCCGCGCGCAGTGGCCGCTACCAGGGAAAATGGACCGGGCCGATTTTGTGATTTGGAACGATGGCCGGCTGGCGGTGTTACACCAGCAGGCCGAGATCATTTGGGCAACCATCAAGGAGAGTTACCATGCCCCGAGCGAAAACCAGCAAAAATGATGAACCGAAAGCGCCCGAGTCGAGCGCCCCGGCTGAGACGGAAACGAAAGTGGAGGACGCGGAGAAAAACGGTGGCGTCGCCGTAGCCACCGCTGAAAAGGACGAGTCGCCCGCCCGCCCCAATCAGTTGCCGCCGGGCGAGACGTTGAACCTCGCCGAGCTTCAGGCGATGTCCATGCCGCGCCTGCAGAAGATGGCGCGGGATGGCGGCGTCGAGGCCGTCGCCGTGCTCAAGAAGCACGAAATCATTTTTGAAATCCTGAAGAAGAACGCCGAACGCAGCGGCCAGATGTTCGGCGAGGGCGTGCTGGAGATCCTGCCGGATGGTTTCGGTTTCCTGCGTTCGCCGGCGTACAACTATCTCCCCTGCCCCGAGGACATCTACGTCTCGCCCTCACAGATCCGGCGGTTTGAGTTGCAGACGGGCGACCTCGTGGCCGGCCAGGTGCGACCGCCGAAGGACAAGGAGCGGTTCTTCGCGCTGTTGAAGGTCGAGGCGGTGAATCGGGAGAATCCCGACAAGGCGAAAGAGAAGATCATGTTTGATAATCTCACGCCTTACTTCCCGACGAGCCGGTTCATTCTCGAAACGGTATCCGAGGAAATCAACAGCCGCGTTATGGACCTGTTTACGCCGATCGGCAAAGGCCAGCGCGGGTTGATCGTCGCGCCGCCGCGCACGGGCAAGACGATCCTGTTGCAGAAGATCGCCAACTCGGTGCTGACCAACAATCCCGAGGCGATCCTGATCGTGCTGCTGATCGACGAGCGCCCCGAGGAAGTGACGGACTTCAAGCGAACGGTCCATGCCGAGGTCATCAGCTCGACATTTGACGAAGCGCCGGAACGCCACGCGCAGGTTGCCGAGATGGTGCTGGAGAAGGCGAAGCGGCTGGTCGAGCACAAGAAGGACGTGGTGATCCTGCTCGACTCGATCACGCGCCTGGCGCGCGCCTACAACACTTTGCAGCCGCACTCGGGCAAGATCCTGTCGGGCGGCGTGGACGCCAACGCGCTGCACAAGCCGAAGCGGTTCTTTGGCGCGGCGCGCAACGTCGAGGAAGGCGGTTCGCTGACGATCATCGCCACGGCGCTGGTGGAAACGGGCTCGCGGATGGATGAAGTTATTTTTGAAGAGTTCAAGGGCACCGGCAACATGGAACTGTGCCTCGACCGGCATCTGGTCGAGAAACGCATTTTCCCGGCGATCAACATCGAGCGGAGCGGCACGCGCAAGGAAGAGTTGCTGTATCATCCCGACGAACTCGACCGCATCTACATTTTGCGCAAGGCGCTGGCGGGGGTGCCGCCGGTGGAGGCGATGGAACTGGTCACCGAGAAACTCAAGAAGACCCGCTCCAACGCGGAATTCCTGCTGTCGATGAAATTCTGAGCGCGGGCAACGGTTGCCTATGCGCCGCCGACTTGCTCTCCCCCGTCTGGCGATGGCTCTGCTCTCGTGCTTTCTCTGTTCACAGTCACCAGCGCAAGATACGAACTCCGCGCCGCCTGCCGTTGTGAAGAGCCGGGTGGTGCTCGTGCGCGATGTGAGCGCGGTAAACAATTACAGTGTGGACGCCGCGAAGGCGCAGGCAATGGTTGCCGCGGGGATCCAATCGCTCACACGGGAAAGCAATGAAGCGGCGGCGTGGCGACACTTCGTGTCCGGCAACGATGTGGTCGGCATCAAGATCAGCACGCAATCCGGCCCGATCCAGGCGACGCGGCGAGCCGTGGTGGAGGCGATTGCGCGCGGGTTGCGCGCGGCGGGCGTGGCGGGCACGAACATTTACGTGTTCGACCGCGATCCAACCCGGATGCAGGCGGCCGGATACTTTCCGGTCGGCGGGACGAATTCCCCGCAGGTCGCATCCGTAGTTGACGGGACCGGCTGGGACGTCAATGTCTATTTCCAAAACAATCTCGCAGGGAAACTGATCTGGGGCGATCTGCTGTTCGGCAAGGACGACGAGGTCCTGAGCAAGCGATCCCATCTGCCAAAGCTCGTAACAAGAACCATCACCAAGCTCATCAACGTCCCCGTTCTTCAGGACAACGACGCGTGCGGCCTGGCGGGTTGCCTGTACAACCTGTCGCTCGGGATGGTGGACAACACGCGCCGGTTTGAAACACTGGGCCAGCGGGGCGACCCGATGATTGGGGAGATTTGCGCCATGCCGGCGTTGCACGACAAACTGGCGCTTAATGTCATGGATGGACTGATTGCCGGCTATGCGGGCGGACCGGGATTCAAACCGCAGTATTCGTGGAGCAATGGCGCGCTGTATTTCAGTACGGACCCGGTCGCGATCGACTCGCTCTGCCTCGAAGCCATCGATGCGCGCCGCCGCGCCGCCAGCATCACGCTGGCCGCACCCCAGGCGACCCACATCGTCACGGCCAGCCGCCTCGGCCTGGGTCAATCCGACCGCTCGAAGATCGACGTTGTTGAAATCAAGCCGTAGCTACGGAGATTTGCCAGGCGCTGGGGCCGGCTTTGCCGTGCCATCCACCGCCGGCTGATTCCCCGTCGCCGGTTTGTCTTCGGGCGCGGGCGCCTTGGCTTCGAGTGCCTGCTTGGCGCCATCGACGATGTCGGAAGCTGGTAGGATCACCGGCATCATGCCCCACTGGTTGAGGTTGCTGAAAATGAATCCACTATCCTGATCGCCCTGCGTCTTCGCGCTCCGCAATAATACGATCCCGACAAGCTTGCCATCCACCGCAAACACCGGCGCCCCGAGCGAGTACCCCCACATCGATTCACCGAGCAAATAAAACGTCCGCGGTTTCTCGATGACGCCCTCAATCCGCCCGATCGACACCGCCGGCGCGCGATTGGCCGCCTGGCTGAGTCGATTGACCACGATCACCTCGTCGAGAATCTGCACTTTCGCGTCCTTGGTCAGGTCAATCGACGCCAGCGGCTTGGCGGGCTTGTCGGATGGACGCAGGTACGCCAGGTCCAAATCCTTGTCCCGCAGGACGACATCTGCGGGAATCTCCGTCCCGTCGGCCAACACGATCTTCACGTCGTTGAGTTCGCTGTCGAACTTGAACTGCGACATGTCCCCGCCCCGCGCCGCAATCGCCCGGGCGTACGCGTCTTTCACCGTGCTGCTGGGGTCGGTCGTCGCCAGCGACACAACCGTCAAACCCGACGGATCGACGACGGTGCCCGTGGTCTCGGTCTTGCTCTCCGACTTGTTTTCGCGCCCGCCCATCGACACGCTCTGTTTGATCGCCAGCTTCACGGTGACGACCGCCCCTTGGGACTTGGCCAGGATGTCGCGGCCGGCTTTGGCGAGGTCGTCCGCTCGCGCGGAAAGTGAAACCATCGCGCCCGCCGCCGCAAACGCCACGCACAAAACCAATCTGATCCGTTTTTTCATCTACAGGTTTCCTTTCATGACCGCCTTGTGTCCTTCCCAGTTCGGCTCGAATTCCAGGTACAGGGTATGAATGCCGCGGATGACGCGCAGGACCGTGGTCTTCCGTTTCTCGGCGGCAACGTGCCTCATTTTCTGCTTCAGCGAGGCCACGTCGATCACCGGCTCGCCATCGACCGCGGTGATCAGGTCGCCGACGTTCAACCGGCCCAGCGCCGCCCAACCGCCTTCCTTGACCTCGGTGACCAGCGCGCCCGGCTGTTCCTGCGACCATTGTTCCTGCACCTTGTCGATGAATGTCGTGTCGCGCGCGGTGAACTCGAAATCTTCGTCGCGGTACTTCTTCATCTCGCGTTCGAGTTTCGGGGACCGAACCAGCTCCACCGGGACGCTGAGCTTGTCCGCGCCCCGCAAAACGGTGAGCGTCGCGGTCGTGCCGATCTTGTACTGCCGCACCATCGTGTCGAGTATTTCCTCGTCGCCCGGCTGCGACGCCTGGATCGGGTCGCCGTCGAGCGCCAGAATCAGGTCGCCGACCTTCAGCCCGGCTTTTTCCGCGGTGCTATCGGCATAAACCTGGGTGAGGCGGACGCCCTGCAGGCCCGGGCTGCCGAGTTGCTCAGCCAAATCGCTGGTGATCGCTTGCGCCGCGACGGGGAGCCAGGCCTTTTGCGCTTCAAGGCCGGGATCTTCGAGTTCCTTGATGCCAACCCGAACCACCGTCAGGAACTCCTCCGTCCTGCGAAGAAATCCGAGACGCGTCGGCACGGGTTTCGTCTTGCCGGTGGTGATCTTGTCCGTAATGTCCTGCATCTCGGCGACGTTGCGCACCGCCGTCCCGTTGATCTCGGTGAGCACGTCGCCGGTCTCGACGGCTGGTTTGGCGTCGTCGCACGGGCCGCCCGGGCGCGTCGAGGTCACAATCACGCCGTCGCGGCTCTTGAGTTTCAGTTCGCGGGCCGCCAGCGCCGAAATATCGCGGGCGGTGATGCCCCACTGTTTCAATTCAAACTGTTGGCGTTGGATTTGCTCGCGCTCGGCGGTGGCCAGCTTGAGCGTTTTCTCCTGGCCGTCCCGCAGCACGACGATTTCGATCTCCTGGCCAACGGGCAAATCCGCCACCATCTGGTTCAGGAGCGGCGTTTCCTCGGCGTACCGCACCAGCACGTCCCGGCCGGCAATTTTCGTGAGGATATCGCCCGAATGAACGCCCGCCTTGGCGGCCGGCGAATTATCGATGACGTCCGAAATCAACACGCCGCGATTGTCCTTGTCTTCCTTGAGCAACGGCTGGATTTCGACGCCGAGCCAGCTCCGGCTGACCTTCCCCTTCTCGATCAACTGGCGCGCCACCCGCTGGGCGAGATTGCCCGGGATCGCGCCGCTGAGGCCGAAGCTGATCTCGTTGATGCCGATCACCTGGCCTTTGAGGTTCACCAACGGGCCGCCCGAGTTGCCGGGATAAATGTCCGCGTCGTGCCCGATCCAGCGCACGAGCGAGCCGACGTCCTCCCCGTCGAGCGTGAACCGCGACGCCGAGAACGCCTCGGGCATCACCATTTTGACGTTGCTGATGATGCCCAGCGTGACGGATTGCGACATCGCCAGCGGACTGCCCATCGCCAGCACCGTATCGCCCACGCGGGCCGCGTCCGAATCGCCGAATTCGACCGCCGGGAATTCGCGTTTCCCGTCGGACACCAGTTTCAATACCGAGATGTCGGCCAGCGCGTCGGTCCCGACGAGCTCGGCGGGGATTTCTTCGTTGCTGGGGAGGATGACGACGATGCGGGTGGCGTGGCCGGCCACGTGGTGATTGGTGATGACGTGGCCTTCCTTGCTGATGATCACGCCGCTGCCGCTGGCCTCGAACTTCACCTCGCGTCCCTGGTAATACTGCGTGGCGACGACCTTGATGCGCACCAACGCGGGTTTGACCCGCGCCACGGCCTCGTCGATCTGGCGGTGGATGGGATCGATGGGTTCAACGGGGTCGGTGGCCAATACCCGATGGCCAACGGGCACGAAGAGACTGGTGAACACGATGGCGACCGCCACAACCCATTTCGGTGAAAAAATCATGCCGCGCAGTATGCCAGAAGATTTTCCCGGCGGAAAGAGGGAAGCGGCGCGAGGCTGCGTGCGGGCGTAATCGTCCGAACCTAAGTGGCTGTCCGAAGGGATCTACGCATAGCTGGACGCCGCTGTAATTCCGATTTAGCCCTTTCGGCGAATCCAGTAGAGCTTACGTCTGCGCCGGGACGGAGTCGACTCAAGTTCTTCACCATTTCGGCAGCAGTATTCCTTGATCACTGACTCGTCGACGCCAACGGCGACCACACTATCATCCGACAGATGCATGATGCCGGTGATTGCTTGGCCCAACCCGAAATAGATCTTCGTTCCGGCATGCATCGATCGCTCTGTAGATTCGGCCGCAGTGGCGTCGCGGCAGAGGATTATGAACCTCGAACGAGAGATTCTCCTTTCCGACTGGAAGGACTCGTCCCGTTCAGAGGAGAACTCCAAGACATGGCCCTCGCGACGGAAACTGCGGAACTCCTCTCTGCATAGGTGATATCTGTGCGCACCACTTGGATTGGATTCCGGGCCGCAAACGATAACGATCTCTGAGCGATCCATCCAGTTCTTTGCTTGTTTAGGCTCTTGCTTCACCAAGTGACTGTCGTACTCAGCCAACTTGCTCAACCAGTTCTCTATATTGTGCGGGCGACATCGTTTTGGCAGTTTCCCGATAAGCGCTTCAAACCACGAGTATGTCTCGTCGGGTCCGATACCATCGGGGATTCGTTTCTCGAACCAAAGAAAACCAGTCTGCGGTACCTTCAGACTTGAGTGAATGCGTAGGCAGTAACGAAAACGGTGGCTTCCCACCCCATTAGCGACGTATACATCGAAGAGTTCGGGCCGCATGCCGAGTACCGTAGCAAGACCAGCCTCGCTGAAATCGCTTCGCTGCACATATTTCAATGGCGGCTGAAACAGCATGGGAATTTTGGGGATCTCCAGCCTCAATTTCTCATACTGGTCATACAATTTGGTTCCCCACTCGTGTCGAAATGGGCTTTGATCCGAACGACGTGATTCGCGGAATCGCTCCCACAACTGCTCCCCGATTTCTTGTGAAGCGAACATGTCCACGGGAAAAACGAGGGCGTCTTCGTGCCAGACATCTCCCCCGGCATCCAATGGGAATCGTAGCGGAACCGCAAAAAGCAAATGTGACGGAGGCTGCCACTTGATTTCCGGAGGTCGGAAATCGAAGGCGCTAGGATCCTCGTTGAAGAGTTCCTCTACCTCGTCGTAGTCAGAATCTTCCATATATCGCTCACGCCGGCCTCTTGCCAACCTGCTCGTCGAGGATTTCGCGGGAGTCTGCGGTCCTTTCGGGTGCAAAAGACGTCGCTTTCTTCGCCATGGGGCGGAGTGTAGTCAGGCGGTGGGCGTTCGACAAGTCTGGAGGGGTTTGGGAGGGGCGGCCGGACACGGCGTTTGAAATACCCACCCCTCTTTTCCCCTCCGAGGAGGGGACCAGGCGACGACCGCAAGCAGGGACGCTTGCGCCACCCGGTCTTATTCACACTACGCGGGCGTAGACAACGGGGAGCGCTGAACAGCAGTCCCCGTTCTCTCCCTCAGCTGATTAATGTTTGCCGTCGCCGGAGGCTGCCCGGCGTCTGCGGCCGCTGAGGAGGTAAACGTCGGCCCGGACCTGGGTGAGCGGATCGCCCGCCGAATCGATGCCGTCAACCCGGGGAAGTGGATCAAAAATAATTTTCCGCCGGTCCGGCGTTTGGTCATCCACGCGGGCCGTCAGGATGATCGTGCCGAACGGGATCTCCGTGCGAATGGCCGGCCACGCCACGCTGGCGTCGGCCACATCGTCGCCCGGCCCCGCCACCTGCACAAACACGCCCAGCGTGACCGGTCCCTTGGCCAGCCGCGGGCCGATCTCGTCGAACAGGAAGTTCTCGGGTTTCGCCGCCGCCTCTTCGTTGGTGAGGTATTCGGTCCCGGCTTCGGGCCGGATGCGAAACCGCCCGTGCCGGCTCGCGCCGCTGGCATTGGTGAACTTGAACGCCGTGACGGCGAAGAATGCCTCCCGCGCGAAACTGGTCGGGATCGGCTTGGGCGTTTCGACGAACCGCTTCGCGCTCGGATGGGAAGCGAGGAACGATCCAATCGCCTGGGGTTGGCCCGACTGGGCGGCCACCACGGCGCGGAAAAACTCCAGGAACTCCTCGCCGGTGCGGACCGGGAAACCGTCGGTCGAGTGGGCGACGATGTCGGTATGAACGTGCTCGTCGAGATGGAAGCGGATGGCCATTCCCCGGGGGCTGGACCGTTCCGGGTCGTTGTCGGGGATGGTCGGCAAACCCGCCGAGTTCGAGTATCGCACCGTCACCGGGGTGGATGGCCGGTTCGCGTGCGGGGCGCGTGTCAGCAGCGCCGCCTCGGGCGACGGCGTGAACGTGCCCGAGCACATCAGCCCTTTGGCATGCGCCGGCCGAAAACCGGGGTGTAACCCAAAGAGCTTGTCGAAGGTGTCCAGTAGCTGCTGGGCAAGTTCCGGGTTCGTAATCGTGCCGGTTGGCATATGTTTCGCCTCGACGGATTGGGCGGGTGTTGCGACTTTCATATTTCTGTTCCTCCTGGATACGGTTTCGTTGCCGTTTGGTTCGTAACCAACTCTGTCCCCTCTGACCCACGCGCCGCGACGATCGCGTGGCATCCAGTCCCATTGACCGGTACATTATCCACTTTGAGAGCGGAATCCAGTCGGACAGTGGATGTTCAACAAGTGCGGTGGGGGTTTTGTGGGGCGCACGGGTGAATCTTGATACTGCCACCGTTGTAGCGTCGGCTGTCTCCAGCCGAAACTCTGCGTATGCCCGCCCGGCTGCGCTGAGGATTGCGCCGTCGGCAAACATTCGGCGCGTCTCGCGGACTCGGCTTCGCACGCTACACCGTCTACCCACCCCTTTTTCCCCTCCGGGGAGGGGATTGGCGGCCACCGGGTCTGATTCACACGACGCGGGCGTAGACGACGAGGAACACCAGCACCAGCCCGCACAGCAGCACGACGCCGTTCATCTGGACGCTAAGTCGATGGAGCGCCTTCCATTCCCGCTCCAATTCTTCATCGGGCGGTTTTCCCGAACTCTCGACCGCCGCCCGCTGGTCGCGGAGATGGTTCATGTGCGGCATCACGCCCTGGCGGAGCCACAGGTCCGTCCCGCCCATTCCCGCCAGCAACAACAACGTCAGGATCGCCGGCCATTTGCCGAACGACCGGTCCGCCAACAGCAGCCCGACGCACACGATGCCCAGCGCCGCGCAGGCGATGCCGATCAAATAGTACTTGGAAAAAATCCGCCGAATCAGCGCCGCGGCGTCTTCGGGCTTGAGCGTTTTGAACACGGTCGGGGCCACCGCGAAACTGAAGAACACAATGCTGCCGATCCACACCGCCAATGTCAGCAGGTACAACCATTTCATCCATTGCGTCATCGCCATCGCAGCGTATCAGCCATGTGCGGACCCGCCAAGACGAAAAATCCCACACCACATTGTAGCGCCGACAACCGATGTCGGGGTTGTTCGGCGCCGGTGAGGCTACGGCGCGGTGGGCTATCGCAGCCCACCGAGGGGCGGAGATGGGCGAGGGCCTGCGCTTGGTCATCGTTATCGTGTTTTGAGTTGACTTTGCATCGGTTCGTGATACGCTGCCGCACGTTGTTCTTTGACAAACGAGGGGAGGGAGGGAGAGAGGGGCACCACAACCGGTGGGGGTGATGGGGAGGGCGCAAAAAAAGTAAAAATTGCAAAACAAACCCAAATCCGGTCAGGCCGGCGTGGAAAAGTTACCAAAACGAAGCCAAAAACAAACCCAAGTTGAGGGGGGATTATATACTTGACTTAGTTTCTCTGGCATTGTAGTGTATCTCCATGAAAGCGAAGATTGATTTCCCTCAGACACTTACAGAAGCGATTGCGTACTTTGCCGATGCAGATCGGGCGCATGAGTTTGTGAGAAGCATCCACTGGCCTGACGGCAAGGCGTGCTGTCCGCATTGCGGGAGTGAGGCCGTCACCTACATGGCATCGTGTCGCCGGTGGCACTGCCGGGGCTGCAAGGGGCAATTCAGCGTGAAGGCTGGCACGATATTCGAGGAGAGTCCGCTTGGGTTTGACAAGTGGTTGCCTGCCTTCTGGATGATTGTCAACGCCAAGAACGGAATCAGCAGTTGCGAGATTTCGCGGGCGTTGGGCGTCACGCAAAAAACAGCGTGGTTCATGCTGCATCGGATTCGATATGCGATTCAGGACGGGTCGTTGTGCAAGTTTGCTGGCAACGTCGAGGTTGACGAAACCTACATTGGCGGGAAGGCTCGCAATATGAATGCCAAGCGGCATCGGAATTTTCACAGAGTCAACGGGCCTGCCGCGATGGAACCCGTCCAAGGCGTATTGCAGCGCAATGAGCCGGGGAAGGCTTCGCGCATCGCGCTCATGCACGTCAGACGGCTCCATAGGCAGGAGCTTCAGGGCAACGTGCGGGAGTACGTCTTGAAGGGGTCGAACGTGTACACCGATGAGAACAAAGCCTATTTGGGTTTGTCCAGCGACTACGTTCACAGCGTCATCAATCATGCCGTAGCATACGCCAAGGGACACGTCCATACAAATGGGCTTGAGAATTTTTGGTCGCTTCTCAAGCGCACGATTCGCGGGACATACGTGAGCGTGGAGCCGTTTCATTTGTTCCGGTATCTGGATGAGCAGGCGTTTCGGTTCAATGAGCGCAAGGGCACCGATGCAGAGCGATTCTTGAAGGGCATTCTCGGTGTCATGGGCAAACGGCTCCAATATGTGAAGCTGATCGGGCATGACAACGACGACGGACTTCCGACGACGACAGGGGCGTGGTAAGCGCCGACGCATAAACGCCACATGAGACGCAATCCGTTCGAGGGAATGCCAGACATGAGAAATGACCCGAAAGACCTTCAAGACCATATCGAGATTCTCTATGATTGCGTCATCGCTCTTTTTATGGTGAACATCGCCACGGCTAAAAACTTCGCCCACATCGCGGAGAATATTAACGCCGAACTCGCGGCGCTTTTGAAAGGCAACGCAATCGCGTTAGAGCGCGACCTAAGGCAACTCCAAGAACTTCGTAAGAAACTGCCGCCTTCCTGAGAAAATCTTCGGCTATGCGCCGGTCGATTTGTAGGCATTCACCATCGCGGCGCGTCCTCACCCCTTCGCCCTCCGCTCTCTGGCCCGCTTGCGGGCTTCCTTGTCCTCACGTTCCCGGCGCAAGATTTCCGCCTTCGAGACTTTGATCGCCCGCGAAAGCGCCGTGTGGAATCGCTGAAACTCGGTGGGCGGTTGGTTGGCCTCTGTCATGGCGTGCCTTTCCCTTTGCCGGAAGCCTTGAGCGCACGAAGCTCATGCAATGCCCTGTCAATTGCTTCTTTGTCCCAAAGCTCATCTATGAATTTGAACCCATAGCCCTTTTCGCTGGAATTAAGAATCTCCCGAAAATGACGGCTCACCTTGTTCAAATCCCGCCCATCGCGTAGCCAGCGATTGCTCAACCATGCCAAAATGTCCGCACCTTGCAATGGGTAAAAGTATTCATCATCCGCAAAGGAAATGCTCCGAATGGCGCTTTTCATGTCGGCATGTTTCACCCGCAGCGCAGACCAGAGCTTGTAACATTCAATGCTGTATTTCTGGTGATCATCAAACCAGACCGACACGCTTGCCTCATATTTCCAATTGAGGAGTTGACCAACAATCCGCTTCATCAATCGCTGAAAACAAAAAAAGTGAGGATCGCGGGCAAGAACTTCCTGATCCTCTGTTGACAGGCTCCGAAAATACTTTGCATCAAATCCGATTCCAAAACCTGCCAATGTGTGCGCTTGAATTTTGGTGATAAATTCGCTTAGTACATCATCCCGGTGCGCTTCTGACCAACCCTTTCCCCGATATACACCGTCAGGGCGCATTAACTCTTTCATGTGAATGTAAGGAATATCATTCACCCGTAAGCGTTCGCGCCAATCCTTGCAAAACGCAAGCCAGCCATCATCCTCGGCAACGTACCCGGCAAGACAGATGAAATCCGTGTCTGCATAATGTCCCGATTCATCGAAAAACGCATCCACGATATTCAAATGTTGAAACCGCCAATCCGCAAGTTTTGTAAACCTGCCGAATGAGCGCATCTCTTCTATGGGCGTACCGAAGCCGCGAGCGTTTTCAGTAGCGTTTTCCAATTGGGCAACGGGCGAATGACGCCAGAATCGCCCTTGCTCCGCTCGCTTCTTTGTCCGAACCTAATCGGACTCGCAAGCTAAAGCAAGTATATAATCCCCAAGTTGAGGCCACAATTGCCCGGGGCCGGATCCGTCTTCGCCAAGCCCGTCACCGCGGGTAAAGCTACGACGGACCAGAGCTATGGCGGACAAGGGCGGCGGACCGGAGCGAGCGAGACGGGTGTTCGGCGCCGGTTTCTGCTTCGCAGGTCTCGTCGGACTCGGCTCCCCGACCGCGCCGAACCCGCAGCGCGCACTTGCAGCGCCGCGCCGGAATGTTTAGTCTCGCCCCATGACGACGGGCGGAAAACTCCGTTACGGCATTCTGGGAACGGGTTTGATCTTCGGCAAGTTCGCCGACGCATTTCGTCTGACCGGCGAAGCGTCGCTCATGGCCGTGGCCAGCCGGGACGCGGATCGGGCCCGGGTCGCCGGCGTCAAGCATGGCGTCCCGCGCGCGCATTCGGGTTACGAATCCCTCGTGAACGATCCCGAGATCGACGTGGTGATCAACGCGCTCCACAACGGGTTGCACTGCGAATGGACCGTCCGCGCGCTCGAAGCGGGCAAACACGTCCTGTGCGAGAAACCGCTGGCCTGTTCCAGCGCCGAGGTCGAGAAGATGTTCGCCGCCGCCCGGGCGAACGAACGCTGGTTGATGGAAGGGTTCATGAACCGTTTCCATCCACAGATCGCCGAGGCCAAACGCATCATCGCGGCCGGCGGAATCGGCCGGGTCCTCCACGTCCGCTGTCACCGGACCTCCCGCGGTCGCGACCGGGACAATCCCCGCTATTCGCGCGACGCGGGTGGCGGCGCGCTGATGGACATCGGCTGTTACTGCGTGAATCTGTCCCGATTCCTCATCGGCTCCGAGCCGCGGCGCGTTGCGGCCAACGCCCATTTCGACGGGCCGAACGGGGTCGACCTGACCCTGACCGGGTGTCTCCAGTTCGGCGAGGGTGTGACCGCGAACATCCTGTGCAGCATCGAGGCCGAGCCGTCGTACCCGGCGGAAATCGTCGGGACCGACGCCAAGCTGTTGATCCCGCATCCGTGGCTGCCGCCCGCGTGGCCGGCCGAACTTTATGTTACGCGACAGGGCAAGACGGATGTCATTCGGATTGAGGCTGACGACGTGCCGCAACACCAACTCGCGCCATTCGCCCTTGAAGTGAATTACTTCTGTCGGTGCGTGCGGGAGAATCGCGCGCCCCAATTCCCGCCGGATGTCGATGCCGAGCAGGATTCGCGCGCCAACATGCGTGCCATCGAGGCGCTGCTGGAGTCGGCGCGTAAAGGCCGCGCCGTCAAACTGCCGGCGAGACGCTCGTGAATGGCTACCCCTGTCTCTGACCCAGAATCAGGTCGCGGACGGCCTTCGGATTTGGAATCCCCTCGATTTCCTCGTCCGCATCGACGCGGGCCGCGCTCGATATGGTCAGATCGCCGATGCCGACCATTCGCGCGAGCAGACTCTGGTCAATCTCGACCGAACGGATGTCGCGGATGATCAACTCCCGGTAGCTCTTCGAGAGCAGGCCGCGCTCCAGCACGATCCGTCCCGGGTAGATTCGCAGCACGACCGATCTTCGACGGCACCACGCGACAATCCACGGCACGATCAGCCAGCAAAAGACCAAGTACCAGAAGAACTGCCACCACGAGGGCCGCACCTCGGCGAGCAGTTTGTCGGACACCGCCGCGGGTTGCGCGGGCTGCGGAAGCTGCGATGCCACGGGGAAACCACAGTACGGACATGCCGCTGCCGCGGTCGAAACCTCTTTTCCGCATTCGGGACAATCAATCAGTGCCATGGCGTTCGCCGCATCCTAGTCGCGCCGTGGAAAACCTGTCAATACCCGGGGCGGCCCTGCTCGATCCCGCGCGCGATCAACCGGCCTCTAACGTTTCCTCTAGCCAGCTCACTGCGTCCCCGCTCCATCTGCAGTCCCCGATGAAGTAATTTTGCACTTGTATTGGACTGTTGTCGCTTTAAAATGTGCCAGAGAGATGAGTGCCACAACACAATCCCGATACGGCGCCTTCGGATTTTCTCTCAATGCGAATTTGTGCCCTCGGTCTGGCCACCCCCGCCCGAACCAGTCATGTCTTTTTGCAGAAGGGGGACATGGCCACTAAGGGCACCAAGCAGACCCTCGTGGAAGGGGCAAACTCGGCCCGGCCGGTTGCGAAGGCGATGCCACTCCCACGGACCCAAGGCCGTTCTGCTGCCGGGTCCAAGGCTACCACATTCGAGACGCCAGCACGACCATCATGGGCGTTGCAGGATGAATTTCTCGCTGATGGTGACTCCCGCACGAAGGCTAAGCATGACGTGGATGAGATCGTTTACGGCCATTCTTTCCGGAAGTTGGCGCAAAAGACCCAGGTGGTTACTCAGCCACGCGATGAAACATTCCGAACGCGCAATTCACACACGCTAGAAGTAGCTCAGATCGCAGACAACTTTTGTGACTTGCTTCATCTCAATGAAGACGCGACACGCGCGATAGCCTTCGGGCACGATCTCGGACACCCCCCTTTCGCACACATCGGCGAGATGACGCTTCAACGAATTCTTAAGGACTACGTCAAGAAGACACTACGAAACATCGTCGGGAAGCGTGATGGCGAGGAAGAGATACTGAAAGCCTTCGAGTTTACGCACTCCGCCAATTCACGGCGCATTTTATTACGAAAGACAAACGGCGTCACCGACACTACCCTGCTCTCTGTCGTCGGGCACAGTTGGTCACCGTGGAGCAGTGCGAACACCTGCGGATCCTTGCCTGAAGTTGGAGCTCTATTAACAAAGCCCCTAGAGGGAACCACAAGGACATTCCTGCCTTGCTACGAAGCGCAGGCGGTTGCCCTGTCGGATCAAATTGCTGGGCTGAATAGCGACATTGAAGATCTTATAAACATTCATAAGGGGGACGCAGCCCCGCTACGGACAACCGCTCACGACCTTCTTGACATTCTGACGATCAGTAAGGGCGAAAAGGAAGAGGTGTCTGGGTTTCTTAACCAGTGGGTGGTCGCCGAACATGGCTCCGAGGCCCAATCGGCAAGGCGCGGGTGGGGACGCAAGCAGCGATTTCAAGCGATTATCTCCTCGATATATGACCGGTCGCTGAAGGCGGTGGAAAGCTGTAATTCCTCGACGGAAGCTTATAAGGCGCCGTTGAAGCCGGCACCAGCAATTGCAGTCGCCCTGAACGTTCTGGAGCGAGCAACCAGGCGAATGGTTTACACGGAGCCTATGATCCGGGTAAAGGACTCCTTGGCAGAGGCGGCCGTGTCCGTGATGTTCCATCGGCTTCTCACTTACGCGTTCCTTGCATCGAGTGGCGAGGGATGGGTTGACGACGCTCGCAAAGAGACCGAGAGTGAGAGCGACAAACATCTGCTGGCTGATTATGTTAAATGGAAGAAGGACTATTACAGTGAGGTGAAGAACGAAGATGAAAAGCGAGTCATCGAGGGCGCGTTTTCCTGGGCCGGCATGAAGCACGCCGTCTCGTTTCGAGACGACCTCTGGCCTAGAATTCAGCCGGCTGTGGAGACGGTCGATTATATATCGGAAATGACCGATCGCTTCGTTATTTACACCGTATTCCAAGGCCATCCACTGCAAGTCGCGCTTGTGAAGAACTTCGATGCAGGGCCCGCCTACGACAAGGCTGACTAACCGAATGAATGCGTCACACTCACAACGAAGCGCCCCATTAGGAATAAGCGTATGCTCGTAATCTCCCCACCACCAACGACGCCGACAGAAACCAGCGCCGACGGAACGATTAAGTTTAAGCACAGGTTGCTCGATGGGCTGCACGTCGAGGCCTGCGTGTTAAGTCTCGACTATCGCACGCCATCTAGGGTTATCTGTATTTCTTCCCAAGCCGGGTGTCCATACAAATGCTCTTTCTGTGCAAGCGGATATCGGGACTTTATTCGCAATTTACAGGCAGGTGAGATTGTCGAGCAAGTTGAAGCGGCTGAGGAATTAGTCCGCAGCGTCCACGACTATCCGTTCGATGTTACGTATATGGGGGTCGGAGAACCTTTGGCCAACTACTCCGAAGTTACGGCATCGTTCCGTCTCCTCTTGGATAAGTTCCGGAATCTGCATCGCATCAATGTCTCTACCATCGGCCCGAAAGGTATGATCGAGAAGCTTAGTACGCTTCCGCTTTGCGGCCGGCTTCACTTGCAATTGTCGCTGCACTCGGCCTTCGACGACGAACGCTCTCGCTTACTTCGTAGGCAGTTGCCCAGCGTGGTCGATTCTGTTCGGGCGCTACTCGCGTTTGGTAGAGCTATGGAGGACGATCCTTGTGTGAACTATCTGCTGTTCGATGGTATCAACGACAGCCGGGAACACGCATTGGCTCTGGCGAGTGTCCTGCCGAGAGAAGGCTGCTATATCAAAGTCAGCACATTCTGTCCTATCACAGAGAGCACGCTCGTTCCTGCACCCGAGCGGCAACGGCGTGCTTTTGTAGAGGAACTCGAACGCGCCGGTTTAACCGTTAAGACGTTTAGAAGCCGTGGGCAAGATGTCCGTGCTGGCTGTGGACAGCTTCTAGCCGAGACAGAATGAGCACAGATAATGTTACGCTTGTTTTCCTCGCGCATCCTTTCGCAAACGACCCGGTTAGAAATGTCGAACGCGTAGTGCGAATCGCTCGTTTGATTGTACGGTTGTCTTTGGACAAGGCTCTTCCCAAAGTCTGCGCGCCCGTCGTCCCCCATCTCGCCCTGTCCGTTTATGATGAGGATCAGAACGGTCTTGTCCGTCCGATCACGGAGATAGTTAGCCAGCGAATTGTTTCAGCCTGCGATGAGCTGTGGCTTGTTTCGCCACAGACTTCGGCCGGCATGCGACTGGAGATGGAAGCAGCTCGGGTCGCCGGAATTCCTGTCCTTGGTTGGGCGGATGTCGTCCGGCTAGTGCCCCAACTCTCGGCGTCAAGTACAGTGTAGTTCGCGTCGTACTCGCGGACTTTTGGGTTTAATTGGTCACCGCCAGCAGCTGGCAACGACTTGCCCGATTCATCTCGTTGGTACAAGCCACCAAGCCCTGCGCGATTGCGCGCGCAAAATCCTGCCGGTGCGACGTTTAATTTCTTGATTCAGGAGGAGTTCGCTCTAAAATGCGCGCCGAGGAGGAACCTGATTTTTGTGACCAAGATTACTCGAATACACGCCCGCGAAATTCTCGATTCACGCGGGAATCCTACGATTGAAGTGGATGTGGAACTTTCCGGCGGTGCGGTCGGCCGCGCCGCCGTTCCCAGCGGCGCCAGCACCGGCGAATTTGAAGCCTGGGAACTGCGTGACGGCGACAAGAAACGCTTCGGCGGCAAAGGCGTCCTCAAGGCGGTCGCCAACGTCAACACGAAGATCGCCCTCGAACTGCTCGGGCACGACGCGCTCGACCAGGTCGGCATTGACAACCTGATGATTGCGCTCGATGGCACGCCGAACAAAGGCAAGCTCGGCGCCAACGCCATCCTCGGCGTGTCGCTCGCGACCGCGCACGCGGCGGCCACCCAACTCGGCGTCGAACTGTTCAAGTACCTCGGCGGACCAAACGCGAAGGTATTGCCCGTCCCGATGATGAACATCCTCAACGGCGGCGCCCACAGCGATGCGCCGATCGATTTGCAGGAGTACATGATCATGCCCAAGGGCGCGCCGAGTTTCCGCGAAGCGTTGCGGATGGGCGCGGAGGTCTTCCACGCGCTGAAAGGCGTGTTGAAAGCCAACAAACTCAGCACCGCCGTCGGCGATGAAGGCGGGTTTGCTCCCGTGCTCAAGAACAACGAGCACCCGCTCGAAGTCATCCTCGCGGCGATCAAACAGGCGGGCTACAAGCCGGGCAAGGACATCTTCATCGCCCTCGATCCCGCCGCCAGCGAGTTCTACGACGCCGCCTCCAAAAAATACGTCTTCAAGAAATCCGACGGTTCGAAGCGCTCCGCCGAGCAGATGATCGAGTTCTACCGCGGGCTCTGCCGGAAGTACCCGATCGTTTCCCTCGAAGACGGCCTCGCGGAAAGCGACTGGGCTGGCTGGAAGAAGCTCACGGATGCGTTGGGCGATTCGATCCAACTGGTCGGGGATGATGTGTTCGTCACCAACACGAAATTCCTGAAACGCGGCATCGATTTGGGCGTCGCGAACTCGATCCTGGTGAAGGTAAACCAGATCGGCTCGTTGACGGAAACCCTGGATGCGATTGAGATGGCGAAGGAAGCCGGTTACACGGCGGTCATCAGCCATCGCTCCGGCGAGACGGAGGACACCACCATCGCCGATATCGCGGTCGCGACCAACGCCGGCCAGATCAAGACCGGCTCGTTGTGCCGCACCGATCGCGTCTGTAAACACAACCAGCTCTTGCGGATCGAGGAGAGCCTCGGCAAGGACGCCATCTATGGAGGCAAACTCTAGGCAATGAGTTGGACCTCGGCATTGTGGTCCCGATTGCAGTCGCTCGGGTTTTTCGTCTTCGTGGCGGTCGTCGGATTTGGCGTGGCGCTGTTGTTCGTGCCGCTGCTTCACCAGCGTCACGCGATGCAATTGGACATCGCCCGGCTGGACCACGAGATCGAGCAACAGGAAGCGCTGGAGAACAAACAACAGACCGAAGTCGAAGCGTTGAAGACCGACCCGAGCTACGTCGAGCGGACGGCGCGCAACAAGCTGAACCTCTCGCGACCGAACGAAATGATCTTCCGGTTCGAACCCGCGCCGCAGACGCCGGTTCCCCAGCGTTGAACGCGTTCCGGCTCGCGCGGTGTTGACCGGGATTCAGGGCTTGACGAACCCCTGCTCCGCCCCTAAGGTGCAGCAGACTTTCGACTGCGGGGTGGAGCAGCCCGGTAGCTCGTCAGGCTCATAACCTGAAGGTCGTGGGTTCAAATCCCACCCCCGCTACCAACTTGGGCGCGCAGGTTTGCGTGAATCCTGCGCGCCTTTTTTGCCTCTAGCTCTTTGCCGTTCCCCAACGGCGGTAGAGGAAGCGTTCCCACGGCGAAAAGAGGATTTTATCCGCGAGCAGACCGATGACGATGATGACCAGCATGATGCCGATGACCTGGTCCATGGCCTGGAGTTCGCGTCCGTAGTTCAACAGGTTGCCCAGCCCAAATCCCGTCAAGATCGTCACGTAAATCTCCGCGGCCATCAGCGAACGCCACGCGAACGCCCATCCCTGTTTCATGCCGCTGACGATGAACGGCAGCGACGCGGGCACGATCACCTTCGCCCACGTGTGCCATTGCTTCGAGCCCATCGTGCGCGCCGCGTGCGCGTAAATGGGCGGTACCGTCCGCACGCCGTTGTCCGTCGCGATCACCACCGACCACAGCGTGCCCATGATGACCACGAACAGCATCGCCGCCTCGGTCTGCCCGAACCACAGCAACGCCAGCGGCACCCAGCACACACTCGGAAGTGTCTGCAATCCCAACGCGATGACGCCCAACGTGGCTTCGCAGAACTTGAATCGCGCCGTCAGCAACCCCAACGGCAACCCCAGGATCAACCCGAGCGCGTAGCCGATGACCAGGCGCCGGACGGTCACCAGCGTCGCGCGTTCGAGGTCACCGCTGGCAAGCGCGCCCTTGAGGTAGCTCGCCACCGCCAGCGGCGACGGCACGAGCACGGGCGACCAGATCTTCATCCGCACCAGCACTTCCCAAATGCCGATGAGCAACACGAAAAATGCGATGACCATCAACCGCCGCCTCACTCCCCCACCTCCACCAACTCCGGGTTCAGGTGTCGCTTCAGGGCGCGGGTGATCTCCGTGGAATACTTCGCCAGGGCGACGCTGTTGATGTCGCGGGGCCGCGGCAACTCGACGCCAAACTTTTCCTGAATACGGCCCGGGTGCGGCGAGAACAACACCACGCGGTCGCCCAGACAGGTGGCCTCGCGAACGTTGTGGGTAACGAATACGATCGTCTTCTTTCGTTCCTCCCAGATGCGTTGGATGTCGCCGTAGAGTTGTTCGCGGGTAAGCGCATCCAGCGCTCCAAATGGTTCATCCATCAGGAGCACCCGTGGATTGGGCGCGAGGGCGCGGGCCAACGCGACGCGTTGTTTCATGCCGCCGGACAGTTCATGGATGTTGGCGTTGGCGAATTTGCTCAAGCCCACGAGTTGGAGGTAGTACTTCGCCACCTCGCGACGCTCGCTCGACGACAAGTTCGGTTTGAGCTTCAGGCCGAACATCACGTTGTCCATCACGTCGAGCCAGGGAAATAGCGCCGATTCCTGGAACATCATCATCCGCTCGCGGCCCGGACCGGTGACGGGTTTGCCGTCGGCCAACACCTGCCCGCTGTCCGGCATCTCCAGACCCGCGATGATGTTCAGGAGCGTGGACTTGCCGCAACCCGACGGGCCGACCAGGCACACAAACTCGCCCTCGTGAATGTTCAGCGACACGTTGTCGAGCGCGTGCACGGTCGCCCGGCGTGTTCGAAACCATTTCGACACTCCGTCGACAACCAGCTTCACCGGTTGGACGTTTTGGAGTTCGTCCTGAATCGCCATCATTTGATTTCGGCCAGGCCTTTTTCCCGCAAGACCTCATTGAGCAGCTTGAGGTCATAGATGTGCGACAAATCCGGCTTCTCCTTCAGGAATCCAATGTGATACGCGTCCTCGGCGGACTTCAACAGCGAGTCAGTGACCGGATCGTAGGTGATTTGCAACCGCTTCCACGCGCCGTCCAATATGGCCTGCGGGAGCGCCCGGGTCGTCTCCGCCCGGATCTCGTCATTCAGGATTCGCTTCGCTTCGTCGGGGTGCGTGTTGATCCATTCCGTCAACTCCACGTGGGCGGTAATCCATTTCTTCAGCAAGGCCGGGTGGTCGCTGAGAAACTTGACGCTGCTGACCAGGTGCGTGGTGACGTACCGGCCGCCCGTGTCGTGCCACAGCGATCCCTCATCCAGATATACCTTGCCCTTGCCCTCGACCACCAGCCGACTCACCCACGGTTCGACGGTCCACACCGCGTCCATCTCCCCTCGTTGGAACAGGGAGAGTTGATCGGGGTTGTCCGTGGGAATGACCCGCGCATCACCACCGACCATGGTGATCCGCAGCCCCTTCGACAGCAACCAGGCGCGACAGGCCACGTCCTGGGTGTTGCCGAATTGTGGCGTGCCAATTCGCTTGCCTCGAAAATCGGCGTCCTTCGTAATTCGCTCGTCGGGTTGCACCACCAGCGCGGCGCCGCCGCTGCACGCGCCGGCCACAATGCGGATCTCTTCGCCATGCGACCGCAGGTAGGCGTTGATCGCCGGATTCGGACCGACATAGGTGAGGTCGATCGACCGCGCAAAAATGGCTTCCATCGCGCTTGGCCCGGCGTTGTACACGAACCACTGCACTTCGACGTCCGGCCCGAGCCGTTCTTCAAACCACCCCTTGCCCGCGCGGCTCAACCCGTGGGCAATCACGGCCTGCGCATGGGTCACATTCGGAAAATGGCCCACGCGCAAGACGATCTTTTCCGCGCGAACGGAAGCGCACAGGCCCAGACACAGCACCAGCATCAACGTCGTTTTCATCAGATTCACTTCTTCAATTCCGCAAACGGCAGCGGTACTTTGTCCCGTCGCATTTTGCGAAGGGTCACTTCGACAGTGTCGGCCAGGGTATACCGATCCAGAATGTTGGCGATCGCGTTGCGGACATCCACCATCAACAATCGCAGTCCACAATGCGCTTCATCGGGACAGGAACACGGGTGGTAGGCGGTCACACTCGCGCAGGAAATCGGCGCCAGCGGCCCGTCGATCAACCGCACAATCTCGCCAATCGTGATTTTGGCCATCGGTTTCCTGAGAAAATAGCCGCCGCCCTTGCCGCGTTTGCTGTCCAAATAGCCCGCCCGATTCAATTCCAGCAAAATCGCTTCCAAAAACTTCACGGGGATGTTTTCCTTCTCAGCCAATTGACGGATCTGGATCATCGGCCGACCCAGTTCCTGCGCGATTCCGAGATTGATCAGCGACCGCAGGGCATACTCGCCTCGTTTCGACACCTTCATGCCGAGCGAAGTCTACACGCGAACTAGAGAATTGCAAACTTGTTTTCCGTCCCCGCGCCGGTCACGAGGCGCGAAACACTTTCATTCCTTCGGTGGCCAGGAAAATCTTGTCCGCTCGTGGCGTCCAATCATACGACACATTCAGGAGCGTGATGTCCTTGGCTGCCACTGCCCCTGCCGGCCCCCCAACGTGAGGGCCGGCATGATGAATGTGTAGAGACATCATTTCACGGGTTGAGAGATCGCCGTTAGAATTGGAATTGCACGCGACCAAACATGTCCTCCTCGGTCTCGCGGTTCTTGACCGTGTACGCGGTCGCTGCCGTGCTCCCTGCGCCGCCGTCGAACACCGTCTGTTCATAATCCAGGGCTAGCTTGACGCTCCTGTTCAGGTACCAATTGAGGCCTACACCCCACTCACGCGCTTCTTGGGCCGACTTCGTTGGGTCAGCAAACCGCAAGCCCCCCGCTGTCGGATTCTTGCTGAACGCGTCCGGGTCCATTCGCAATTCACCGTAGCGCGCCACGACTTCAACCGCCCCCCAACCGCCAGCGGCCGGGTTGAATGGATGGCGCGGTGCCAACACGTATGCTGGATTATAGGGCGAACCACGATATTGCGCTTCTTCGCCTGTGAGGAAGAAGCCACCCATTACCTGACAGGCTGTGTTACGAATATTGTCCGTGAGCGTTCCCGCGCGAACGTCCTCTTCCGACATGGCGTATTCCCCCAGCAAGTTAAACGGTCCGTAGTAATAATAGGCCTGCGGTGTGCCGCGCATCTCCCTCCCATCGTTGGCTACCCCTGAACGGTAGGAAAACATCGTCAGTTGTCCCGTTGTCTTGTAGGTCGGCAGGTTCGTGGCTGAACTCGTAAACTTCTGGTCTCCAATCGTCCCGCCCGCCCCAAAGCCAAATCCTTGTAACGGACGTATCGTGGTGGTCTTGAACGGCTGGATGAAAATGCGCGCCGCCCCGTCTTTCGGGTCCGCCGAGTCAAGATCAGCGATTCCCCCGTCAACAACACCGTTAAATATGCCGCCGGCGTAACTAACGACTCCTCCCAGCAAATCCCCCGACACTTGGGCGCCAACATCACGCTGTGGCACCAGATCCGATGGCAAGCCGCGCTCCATGAAAATCAAATCGGTGTCCGACTGCAGTTGCTCCAATCCGACGGGTGGTTTGAATTTGCCGACTCTGATCTTCAACCATGGTAACGAATGCCATTCCATATAGGCGTCCTGCAGAATCGTCGAGGAAGCAGCCCCGTTTCCGAAGTCCGGCATGAGGCGGAAATCGAAATCATGATAGAACGTGCCCTCGAAAATCGGCCGAACTCGCCGCATGAGAAATGTGTCGACTCCATTCTTGGCTTCGTCGTGAAGATAGAACCTTCCGTCCGCCTGCGCGTACCCGAGGAGCCGCAACACGAAGTTGGTGTTCGGCGATTGCAGGCCAAATCCAGCGCGCCCCGCCAGGACGGCTGGTCCCGTCTTCGTCACCTGTAAAACCTGATTCGACAACTGCTGCGCCTGCTGCTGCGCTTGTTGTCGGTCAAGCTCGCGCTGCTGTTTCAGGTCCTGGATCTCCTGCTCCAACCGATTAATCTTGTCATCGACCGTAGCGGCCGGCGTGGTGTTGGTGTCATCCGCGAATAAACTGCCGGTGGACGCAACGACCGTTGCCACCACCATCATCAGAACTAGAATGCGTTGATGCGTCTTCATGGTTCCTTTCTCTTCGACTCCTCCTGCGATTATTGAGTTCTGAACCGCTCACCCAGTATATTGTCTATCTATATAGTAGACTTTGTTAAGTCTACTAATATGATAGATGTTTGCAAGCGTTATTTTCCGATTTTTTCAGTTCGGCGGTGTTTCTGTGCAACCCGTTGCGCCGTAGGGTCTTACCTCGAAGCCTCATCGCTTCACACGTCGCTCACCCTCATTATTTGGCCGACGAAACCGCTATCCGCTTTGGAACGGAGTGCCGCTGGCTTTGGGGGGACGGGAGCGGCCAACGAAGCCGGCCAGAACGAGAATCGTCACCAGATAGGGAAGGACCTGGATGAATTCAACGGGGATGGGGTGCCCGCCCCAAACCGCCACGCCTTGGAGACGAATCTGCACGGCATCGGCAAACCCGAAGAGCAAACACGCCAGCGCCGTCGGCAGTGGTTTCCACTTGCCGAAGATCAGCGCGGCCAGCGCCATGAAACCGCGGCCCGCCGTCATGTCGCGCGAGAACGACGACGAGAGGAAAATGGACAGCGACGCGCCGCCCATTCCCGCCAGCGCGCCGCTGACCAGCACCGCCATCCAGCGGACCCGGTTGACTCGAATCCCGGCCGCATCAAGCGCCTCGGGGTGTTCGCCGGCGAAACTGACCCACAAACCGGTTGGCGTATATTTCATCCAGAGCACGCACGCCGCCACGAGCGCCCAGCTCAGGTACAACGGCGCGGACCGAAACCGCTCGTGAAGCGGGATGGCGGGCGTCGAGCCGGTAACGTCGTAGAGGATCTTGCAAAGAAATGGTGTAAGCCCCATCGCCAGCATATTGATCGCCGTGCCGGCCACAATTTGATTGGCCCGCAACCGAATCACGAACAACGCGTAAACGGCGGCCAACAGAACGCCCGCGGCCATTCCGAACGCGCAGCCCAGCCAGGGCGAATGGGTCAGCAATGTCCCCACCGCCGCGGCAAACGCGCCGAGAAGCATAAGGCCTTCGAGCGCGATGTTGATCACGCCCGAGCGCTCGCTGAACATTCCGCCAAGCGCCGCGAAGATCAGCGGTGTCGACACCCTCAGTGTGGACGCAGCGAGGTCCCCGGTCATTGTTCGCCCCGTTTCTTCATCCAGCTCCACAGTCCGTCCGCCGAAACCGACAGAATAATGAGCGCCTGAAGGACCAGCGAGAGCTCGCGCGTGACGTGCTCGGTTTCAAAGTCCAAATCCGCGGTGCCTTTATGGAGCGCGCCGAAAAGCAACGCGGCGGCGACCACGCCCGCAGGCTGGTTGCGTCCTAACAGCGCCACGGCGATCCCGATGAACCCGTACTCGGGAGAGAATCCGAGACGAAACTTGCCGGCATTGCCCAGGACCTCGCCAACGCCCACGAGTCCGGCCAGTCCGCCGGCCACGGCCAGCGCGATGATGGTCATGCGGCTCGTGTTGATTCCCGCCGCGCGCGCGGCGGATTCGTTCTGGCCCACGGCGCGCATCTCAAATCCGACGACGGTCCGCCACAAGAGAATCCAGACGAGGACCGCCGCCAGAATCGCCAACGGCAACGCCATGCTCACGGGCGCGCCGCCGAAAATTCCAAACTGGCTGATCAGGTAACCCGCGCCGATGGATCGTGTCTCGGGATTTTGTGTATCGGGATTCTTGAGCAGATACAACGTCACGTAACTCGCGAGGCCGGCGGCGATAAAATTGAGCATGATCGTATTGATGACCTCGTGGCTGCCGCGCCTGGCGCGTAGCCAGCCGGGGATGGCACCCCAAATCGTCCCCGCCGTGATTGCCGCCAAGACCGCCAGCATCGGTGCCAACGGCCACGGTAACCCCGGCCAGACGGCGCCGACCACCGCCGCCGCGAGAGCGCCAAGCGTGAGTTGTCCCTCGGCGCCAATGTTGAACAAGCCCGCCTGAAACGGCACCGCAACCGCAAGCCCGGTGAACACCAGCGGCGTCGAGTAAAACAACGTCATCCCGAAGTCGTAGCGGGAGCCAAATGCGCTCCTCCAGAGAATTTGCAGAACGTGCCACGGGCTTTCGCCGGCGAGCCGCGTGACTCCGAGCCCGAGGGCCAGCCCGAAGACCACGGCAAGGACAGGCTGCAGAAGTTTTCTCATGAACCGGCCATCTTCAATCCCAGCTCGCGCTCGGAAACCTGCCCGCGAGCGAACTCGGCCGCGATCCGGCCCTCGTACATCACGAGAATGCGGTCCGACAGGGTCAGGATGTCTTCCAGTTCGAAGGAGACAAGCAGGACGCCCGCGCCTTCATCGCGCGCGCGGACGATTCGATTATGAATGAATTCGATCGCGCCCACGTCCACCCCGCGCGTCGGCTGGGCGGCGATCAACAGGCGCGGTTTCCTCTGGAATTCGCGCGCTACGATCAGCTTTTGCTGGTTCCCACCGGAAAGCTTTCCGGCCGGAATCGCCAGATCGCGCGGGCGCACGTCGTATTCTTCCACCGCTTGCGTGGCGGCGGCCCGGAGGTTCTTCGAATTCAACAGGCCGGCCTGGCTGAACGCCGTGCTTCGTTGCAAACCCAACAGGAAATTCTCGCTCACGGGTCGCTCCAGCAGAAGTCCCTCGCGTTGGCGGTCCTCGGGGATCACGGCAACGCCGAGATCGCGAATCCTTCGCGCTTCCCAATGCGTCACGTCTTCACCCAGAAACCGGACCGTACCCGACGTCCGGCACAGCGGATCGCGTGGATGAAGAATGGCCTCCAACAATTCCGACTGTCCATTGCCCTCGACCCCGGCGATGCCGACGATCTCGCCGCGCTTCACGGAAAAACTCACCTCCGAAAGTTTGTGACGGCTTCCGGCCACTGTTCCCGCCAGACTCAACGCCGCGATCTCCATGGCCAGTTCATCGCGAGGATGTGCGGGTGGAACGTGAATATTCAAGACCACCTTCCGTCCGACCATGAGGTTGGCGAGTTCTTGCGGATTGGTCTGCGAGGTCGGCATCTCACCGGTGACCTTGCCCGCGCGAAACACCGTGACATGATCGGTGAAGGACATCACCTCTTTGAGCTTGTGTGTGATGAGGATGATCGTCTTGCCTTCGTCGCGAAGCTTCTTCAGGTTACGAAACAGTTCGTTGGTTTCCTGGGGCGTGAGGACCGCGGTTGGCTCGTCGAGAATCAGAATCTTCGCGTCGCGATACAACAGCTTCAGGATTTCGACCCGCTGTTGCGCGCCCACGGGAAGTTCTTCGATGGTTGAATCCCAGTCAACCGGCAGGCCGTATTGCCGGGCCAACGCATCCAGACGCGCGCGGGCTTTCTTCCGTTCCACCACGCCGTAACGGACCGGTTCCGCTCCGAGCAGGATGTTGTCCAATGCCGTGTACGGACCCGCAAGCATGAAATGCTGGTGCACCATGCCGATACCGGCGGCGATGGCGTCCGCCGGCGATTCCCACACACACGTCCTGCCGTGGACAATGATTTCCCCCGCGTCCGGCGGGAAAATGCCGTAGAGCATCTTCATCGCGGTGGATTTGCCCGCGCCGTTCTCGCCGATCACGCCGTGAATCGTGCCCGGCTGAATCCGCAGATTCACCCCCGCGTTGGCGACCACACTGCCAAACCGCTTGGTCAGTCCGCGCAATTCAACCGCTGCCGCTGTCTCGGGCGCCATGGCTTCGCAGTGTCCAGATTTGAATGGGCGGAGTCAATGCATTCTGAGTCGGGGCAAAACTAGACTCCGTCCGACCGTGGTGGCTTGGCCAACCTGAGACCCTTCAACAAACTCTGGGTTAAAGGTCCATCACTTCTTGTAGTAATCCGGGACGATGATCTTGCCGGCGATGACGTCGGTTTTCAGGGCGTCGGCACGCTGGCGGACGGACTCTGGCAGAAGTTTCTCGTTGTATTCGTCGATGGAATAATCGACGCCTTTATCGGCGAGTCCGAAGCGCTTCAGGCCGCTGGTGAACTTCCCGTTTTGCGCGTCCTGAATGGCCGAGAACACCGCCAGATCGACCCGCTTGAGCATGCTGGTGAGGATTTGGCCGGGCTTCGTCCAGTCCTGGTTGGAATCGACGCCGATGGCGAGCTTCTTCTTCTCCTCCGCCGCGTCGAACACGCCAAAACCCGACGCGCCGGCGGCGGCAAAAATCACGTCCGCGCCCTCATCGTACTGGGCCATGGCGAGTTCCTTGCCCTTGGGCGGATTGTTCCATGCTTCGCTGGTCACGCCGACGTAGTTGGCGATGACGGTGACCTGCGGGTTGATCTTCTTCGCGCCGGCTTCGTACCCCATCTCGAAACGGCGGATCAGGGGAACGTCCATTCCCCCGACGAATCCGACCTTGCCCGTCTGGCTGGTCATGGCGGCGATGGCGCCGACAATGTACGCGCCCTCGTGCTCCTCGAACATGAGCGACCGGACATTCGGGCCGTCCACCTGCGAGTCCACAATCACAAAATGTTTCTGCGGAAATTGCGCGGCGACCTTGGCGATGGCTTCCTTCTGCGCGAACCCAATCCCGATGATCAGGTCGAAATCTTTTTGCGCGAACGCCCGCAGGAGCGGCTCGAACGAATTATCATCCGTGGCCTCGACGTATTTTAGGGTGATCCCAAGCTTCTTCTTCGCTTCGGTCGCGCCTTCGTACGCCGAGGCGTTGAACGACTTGTCGTCTTTGCCGCCGCGATCCAGCAGTAGGCCGACCTTGAATTCCGCAACCGCCGACGGCGTCACCATCCCCAGAAGGCCAGCCAGTGAAATCGCCGCCATCCCATACGTCCGCAGACGGCGTTGAAGCAAAGTTGACATCATGTAGCCTCTTGTAGGCCGAACGGCCCGCCGGGTCAAGGCGTTGCTAGCGCTTGATTTCGCTTCCTCCACAGGAGTAGAATCCGTCCAGAAAAAATCAGAAACGCTGCACCTATTTTGGGAGGCTTTTCCATGTCACTCCTCATCAAGAATGGCCGTATCGTCACCGCAGGCGAACAGTATACCGCAGACATCTTCTGCGACGGCGAACAAATCACGCGCATCGGCACGAACCTCGATGCGCCCCCGAAAGCGACGGTCGTCGATGCCACGGGCAAATACGTGTTCCCCGGCTTCATCGACCCGCACACGCACATTTACCTGCCGTTCATGGGCACGTTCTCGAAGGACACGCACGAGACTGCTAGCAAAGCTGCGCTCGTCGGCGGCACCACGACCTTTATCGAAATGGTCTGCCAGGCGCGCAACCAGCAGCCCATCGCCGATGGATTCGAGTTCTGGCTGAAGAAGGCCGAGGGCAACAGCGCCTGCGATTTCACGTTCCACCAGACCATATCGCGCCTCGACAAGGAAGCCGAGGGACAGCTCATCGAGATCGTCAAAGCGGGCATCGCGAGCTTCAAGATCTTCCTCGCCTACAAAGGCGCATTCGCCGTCACCGATGAAGAGCTGTATCACATCATGCGTCTGGCAAAGAAACTTGGGGTGATCGTCACTGCCCACTGCGAGAACGCCGATCTCGTGTTGGAGTCGCAGAAGAGGCTACTCGCCGAAGGCAAGACCGGCCCTGAATGGCATTACTGGAGCCGACCGCCCCGCGTCGAGGCCGAGGGCGTGCATCACCTGTTAACTTTCGCCGAGATGTTCGACACCCACGTGTATACCGTGCACACCAGTTGCGAGGAATCGATCACCGAAGCACTGATCGGCAAGCAACGCGGAGTGAAGGTCTGGATTGAAACGCTGATCGAGTATCTCGTGCTCGACAAGAGCTACGCCGAACTCCCCAACTTCGAAGGCTCGAAGTACGTCATGTCGCCCCCACTCCGCGACAAGAAGAACCAGGAAGTCCATTGGAACGGTTTGCGCCAGCGGTTCATCAGCACCGTCGCGACCGACCATGCGCCGTTTGATTTCAAGGGCCAGAAGGAAATGGGCCGCGGCGATTTCACCAAGATCCCCAACGGCATCCCGGCGATCGAGGACCGGGTGAACCTGTTGTACACGCACGGCGTTGCCGATGGCCGGCTCGACCTGAACACGTTCGTCGATTGCGCCAGCACGCAGGCGGCGAAGTTGTTCGGCCTCTTCCCACGCAAGGGCACGATCGCCGTCGGCAGCGACGCCGATCTCGTCGTCTACGATCCCGACTATCGCGGCAAAATCTCGCAGAAGACGCAGTACATGAACCTCGATTACAGCGCGTTCGAAGGCTGGCCGATCAAAGGCCGTCCGCACGTCGTCACTGTCCGCGGCGAAATCGCTGCCAAGGACGGGAAATTCGTCGGCAAAGTCGGCCGCGGCAAACTCGTCAAACGCGACCCGACGCATTTTTGAGCGCTAGACGCGGCTCTTCCAGTAGTCCGGATCGCGATGGAGATGCATTACGGCGAGGATGAATATCTCGTCGTTCTCGATGCTGTACAACACGCCATAGGGGAACCGGTGGACAAGGCAGCGCCGCACATCATCTTTGAGGACAGGCCACGCAGTTGGATAGTCTACAGCATTCTGAATGGTGGAGAAAACCTCGATTGAAAAATCGAGTCCGAGGCCGGTATCAACGCTCTCGTAATAGTCAATGGCGGCGAAGAACTCGGCCTTGGCTTCCGGGTGGAACGCGAAGGTCATTTCCCGAAGCGCTTCTGAACTTCCCTAATTACCACGTCACCGGGCACGGCCTTCACCCTGCCCAATCGCAACTCAGCGAGCCGACGTTTGGCCACCGCCACCCATTTCCGGTCAACCGCCGCATCGGTAGGATTCAAGGAACGGAGCAACGAATCCACCAACTTGGCCCGTTCCTCAACCGGAAGAGATTCGGCGTCACGGATGATTTCCTTAACATCAGCCATAATCTTCACTTTAAGACTACCATAATTGCCGCGGCGTTGCCAGTTCGTAGATCGCGGCGAATGCGGGCAGATTCGGCGCGCGCGACCCGACGCATTTGTGACGGCGTGCCATTGCAAGTGTTACACATCTCGTCACCAGAAGCGCGGTGTCGCTAACGGAAGGCGTAGCTGCCGAAATTCAGATTCTCACCGCAGTGGAAGAGGCCCGACGTGCGCTTGAGCATGTGAGATTGTACGGCGTTACGCCAGCTCCAGTTGAGCCTGAGACAGCCGATCGCAAGATTGCGGCTTTGGGTCGTGTTCTTGACGTATTTGGCCGAGACGTCAACGTCACGAACGAATGCAAGCGGCGACTCGCTCGACGGAATATCAACATGCGCGGCCATGTTTCCATCAGAACATATGATGACCTCATACGGGACGCACGAGCATACGTAGAGTCGATAAGCACTGCATTACGAGCTGACTAGCTGTATTTGTGCGGTCGTGCAGGCTTCTGACGGTGATGATCCTTACCCGCCGGCGATGGCGCCGATGATCAGGAGTGGTTCCTTCCCGGAAACCACGGCTTCCGGCAACGGTTCATCCGGCGACTTGTTGGACCAGTCTTCCTCGCAGGCGTAGAACCGCAGGAATGGCCGACGCTTTTGCGTGACGTGATCGCGGATCGTCCCCGCCAATACCGGATACTGGCTTTCGATCGCATCGAGGACTGTTCGCAACGTCACGGGGCCTTTCACTTCGAGCGCCACCTCGCTGTCGACGTGCGCCAGCGTCCGCAGATGAAATGGCAGCACGACGCGAATCATGACAGTGTCTGGACTTCCACCGACAGCACAGCGGGAAGGTCGCGGACGATGGGTGACCAACGGTCCCCACCATCCGCCGACGCGTACACCTGTCCGCCGGTGGTGCCGAAATACACGCCGCACGAATCGAGCGAATCCACCGCCATCGCCTCGCGCAACACGTTGACGTAGCAGTCGCGTTGCGGCAGGCCGTTCGTGAGCGCTTCCCATTCGTCGCCGCCGGTTCGACTCCGGTACACGCGCAGTTTGCCGTCGGGCGGATAATGCTCGGAATCGCTCTTGATCGGGACAACGTAAATGGTGTTCGGCTCGTGCGCGTGAACGTCGATGGGAAACCCGAAGTCGGTCGGCAAATTTCCGCTGACCTCGTGCCACGACTCGCCGGCGTCGTCGCTGCGGTTGACATCCCAGTGCTTCTGCATGAACAGCACATTCGGGCGCGACGGGTGCATCGTGATGCGGTGCACGCAATGGCCGACATCCGAACTCTTGTCCGGCAATTCATACGAGGATTTGAGGCCGCGCGTGGCCGGCCGCCAGGTCTTGCCGGCGTCGTCGGTGCGGAACACGCCCGCGGCGGAAATGGCGACATAAATGCGGTTCGGGTTGCTCTTGTCGAGAAGGATCGTGTGCAGGCCCATTCCGCCGGCGCCGGGTTGCCAGAGATGACCTTTGGCGCTGCGCAGGGCCGGTAGCTCCTGCCAGGTTCGTCCGCCATCGGTCGTGCGGAACAACGCGGCGTCCTCCACGCCCGCGTACACGGTATCCGGGTCGGTCAACGACGGTTCGAGATGCCAGACGCGCTTGAACTCCCATGGGTGCGGCGTGCCGTCGTACCACAGGTGCTTGCCGACTTCGCCCTCGTACACGAACTTGTTGCTCTCGCCCTTGGGCATGCCGTCGGGAGTCGTCGTAGGCCCGCCGCCGGGCGTCTCCCAGGTCTTCCCGCCGTCATCGGAGCGCTGGATGATCTGCCCAAACCACCCGCTGCACTGCGAGGCGTACAAGCGGTTCGGGTCAATGGGCGAACCCTTCACATGGTAAATCTCCCAGCCACCAAAGTGCGGGCCGCTGATATCCCATTTCTTGCGCGTGCCATCCGAGGTCAGGATGAACGCGCCTTTTCGTGTGCCCACCAGAACTCGTACTCTGCTCATCGTTTCCTCCCACCGCGGCGTTTTATGACGCGGTCGTTTTTTCGAGAAGACGTACAATTGAACAAACTGCGACGGCCAAATCTCGCATACGACGGTGGCCGGAGCAATCCCGCAAACGCCCAGCGGCATATTTCTCCATCTCCGGGAAGTTTTGCGTTGCGCCGCGCCGGGCGTCGCCTATAATTCATTGACAGGGCGGAGGCAGTTGCGACCATCGCCCCGCTGGCCGCGCGAAACGGAGAACGTCTATAATGATGAAGAATCTGGCCCCGAAGTTGTCCGACGCCGAGTACGAGAGGAATTTCGCCGACATCAACCCGCCGTTCGCGCCCCACAACTCCAAGATCGAGGCCAACCGCTGCCTGTTCTGTTTCGACGCGCCGTGCACGCGCGCCTGTCCGACGCACATCGACATTCCCGCATTCATCAAGAAGATCGCCTCGGGCAACATGCGCGGCAGCGCCAGGGAAATCCTCGATGCCAACATTCTCGGCATGAGTTGCGCCCGCGTTTGTCCCGTCGGTTCCCTGTGCGAAGGCGCTTGCGTCTACAACGAACGCGAGACCGAGCCGATCCAGATCGGCCGGCTCCAACGCTACTCCATCGATTGGTTTTACGAGAACTGGGACAAGGCGAAGTCGATGTTCGCGCCGGGCAAGCCCAACGGCAAGAAGGTCGCCTGCATCGGCGGCGGGCCAGCGAGCCTGTCCTGCGCGTTCTATCTCGCGCAACTCGGGTACGCCGTCACGATTTACGACAAGAACGACAAACCCGGCGGCCTCAATACCTACGGCATCGCCCGCTACAAGATGTCCGCCGAGGAAGCCCTCCAGGAAGTGAAACTCGTCGAGCACGTCGGCGTGACGTTCAAACAGAAGACCGAGGTGGGCAAAGAGATCAAAGTCGACAAGCTCACGAAGGAAAACGATGCCGTGTTCGTCGGCATCGGCCTCGGCCAAACCGATGACCTCAGCGTCCCGGGCGAGGACCTGCCGGGCGTGGTGGACGCCATCACATTTATTGACGACCTCAAACACAACAAGCTTCGCAACGTTCGGGTGGGGCGACGTGTTGCCGTCATCGGCGCCGGCAACACGTCGGTCGACGCGGCGACCCAGGCCAAACGTCTCGGCGCGGAGATGGTCATGGTGCTCTACCGCCGCGGCGAGACCGAGATGCCCGCGTACAATTACGAGTACGAGATCGCCAAGAAAGACGGTTGCGTCTATTATTTCCTCACCGCTCCCAAACGGATCATCGGCAAGAAAGGCGTCGAGGGCATCGAGTGCGTCCGCATGAAACTCGGCAAGCCCGACCGTTCCGGCCGACCCGCACCCGAACCGGTTCCCGGCAGCGAGTTCGTCCTCGAGTGCGACATGGTCATCAAGTCGCTCGGCCAGAAAAAGCGGCGCGACTTCATCCAGAAGATGCTCGGCCTGAAGACTGACAACCGTGGCCGGATCGTTGTCAACGAAACCACCCTCCAGACCAGCAACCCGAAGTTTTATGCCGGCGGCGATTGCGTCAACGGCGGTCGCGAAGTCGTCAACGCCGTCGCCCACGGCAAACGCGCCGCCTGGGCCATCCACAAACAGGTCACAGGCGAGGACATCGACCTCGACGGCCTGTGGAAGACCGAGTCCATCCGCCGCGTCGCCAACACGGCCAGTCATCAGTACGCATGAATGACAACCCTCACCCTGACCCTCTCCCTTGCGATCAAGGGCGAGGGAAACTCTCCTCTCCCCCGCGGGGAGAGGATTGAGGTGAGGGGGAAGTGACATAAGACAATTTTTGGAGGAAAGAATCATGGCAGATTTAAGCGTCAATTGCGCGGGCATCAAATCCCCCAACCCATTCTGGCTCGCCAGCGCCCCGCCCACCAACAGCGGCGCGCAAATCCAGCGCGCGTTCGACCTCGGCTGGGGCGGCGCGGTGTGGAAGACGCTCGGCGAACCGATCATCAACGTCAATTCCCGCTTCTGGTCGCTCGATTACGGTTCGACCCGCATGATGGGCCTCAACAACATCGAACTCATCACCGCGCGTCCGTGGGCCACCAACATCCGCGAGATCATCGAGACGAAAAAGAAGTACCCGAAGAACGCCCTCATCGTGTCGATGATGATCGAATCCAAGCGCGAGTCGTGGCACAAGGCCGTCAAGGAGGTCAACGACACCGGCTGCGACGGCATCGAGTTGAATTTCGGTTGCCCGCACGGGATGAGCGAGCGCGGCATGGGCAGCGCCGTCGGCCAGGTCCCCGAGTACACAAAGATGATCACCGAATGGGTCAAGGAAGTCGCCGAGGTCCCCGTGCTCGTGAAGTTGACGCCGAACATCAGCAACGTCGCCGTGATCGGTCGCGCCGCCGCCGCCGGCAAGGCCGACGGCATTTCGTTGATCAACACCATCAACTCGATCATGGGCATCAACCTCGACAATTTTTCGCCCTACCCGAGCGTGGACGGCCAAGGCTCCCATGGCGGTTACTGCGGCCCGGCGGTCAAACCCATCGCCCTCAACATGGTCAGCGCCATCGCCAAGGACCCCGAGATCGGCATTCCGGTGTCCGGCATCGGCGGCATCGCCACGTGGCAGGATGCGGTCGAGTTCATGTTGCTCGGCGCGTCGAGCGTGCAGGTGTGCACCGCCGTCATGCATTACGGCTATCGCATCGTCGAAGACATGATCGACGGCCTCTCGAATTGGATGGACGAGAAGGGTTACCGGAAGTGCACCGACTTCATCGGCAAGGCCCTGCCCAACATCAAGGACTGGTCCGACCTCAACCTCAATTACCGCATCATCGCCAAAATCAATTCCGACCTCTGCATCGGGTGCGAACTTTGCCACGTCGCCGCCTGGGACGGGTCCCACCAGTGCATCGACCTCGAAACCGGCAACGGCCATCGCGTTCCCGTCATCAACGAACCCGAGTGCGTCGGGTGCAACCTCTGCATGCTCGTCTGCCCGGTCGACGGCTGCATCACCATGGTCGAGCAGCCCACCGGCAAGAAATCCACCTCCTGGCGCCAGTACCAGGCCGAGCTGGGCAAGAACCCGACGTGCGCCCCGCCCGGCTACATCGAGCACTAAAAGCGGCCTAAAACACCTCTTTTGGCACCCGAACGCGGCCCGAACAGGCCCGACCGAACCCATTCTTAGGGCAAACGAACCCAACCATAAAACACACCCCTAAAACCCCATAACTACCTGCACCACAAGCTCCATCTACACTGTGTTTTGTCAAGAAATCGGTGGGTTCGTTTCGCAATTTCCCCATTTTTTCGTGACCCACCCTTCCCTGATGCCCCGGTAGGGCGTTCGCGCCGCGAGCGCCGCCTTGCCCTTGGCCATTTCCCCCGCTCCCTCTTCCCCTTATGTCAAACAACCCAAAACACCCAGATTATACGGCATCGCATAACCATTGTCTACATCTTTTTTTGTTTGATGGCAGGTCAAAGCAGTCAGGCCGCCCGGCTACATCGAGCACTAGAATCGGCGCTTTCCGGGTGGGAGGGCGAGCCTCCCGGCGAGCCGCTTGTCGAGCAACGTCCTTGCCTTCGTTACCCCAACGATTGCAGGACCTCATCCCGCGAAACGTTCTTGTGTAGGGCGACAGCCTTGAGGATGGCGTTGAGAGTTCCGATACGCAAACTTTTGTGCGCTGGCACAGCGATGCGGTGGTGAGAAGGTTGTTCGGTCTGCAGCACAACGTGGCTGCCTTCCTGGTGAACCTGCCGGTAACCCCAGTCGCGACACAAGACTTTGACCAGCTCTTGCCCGCCAAGGTCGCGCGGGACTTTCATTCGGAAGCGAGCACTTCGTCGCGAACGAGATGCAGGCGAATACTGGTCGGCTTGGCTTTGTCGAAGAAGTACGCGTCAACGGCTTCCCGAACATTCCCGCGCAGGTCCTCCCACGTGTCTGCCTGCGTGATGATGCTTTCGGACAAACACTCGGCGACAAAACCGCCGTCGGCTTCCTGCGTCACCTCAAACACAACCTCGTTCATGACAATAGTCTACACGGTCCGCGCATCGATTTCAACGCCTCTTTCCGCTCCCTTGCCGCAATGTCCCCGCTTGCCGTCGCCGCCCCAATTCCCCTCAGGGCTTGTCGAGCGCACCTCGTGTGACTAGACTCCATAGCATGGTGATGATCCGCCGAATCCTCGACGAACAGATCGCAAAAGGGTTGGTGTAGTTGCCTGCTTGGAGGAAATGTAAAATGGATCACTCATACGAAGAAATCAGAAACGCGGCGATAGACATCCTCGCAGACCGGGAGAAGGTGCAATTCCCACCAAGTCGATACGAATTCTTAGAGTCTGGTGTTGCAGAAGTTCTGGCTCGCCGGCAAGACGTAAAGTCGCCATCTCAGACCGTGCAAGGCCAACAGCTTAGACTTCCAGAAGATCAAGCATTGCTCTGCCAAGAGGTCTTTTGGGATCTATTCCGCCAAGGGATTATCACGATCGGATCCGACACGGCAAACAGAGAATTCCCGTGGTTCCGTGTTAGCAGCTACGGCAAACAACTTTTGGATAACCAGAATCTATATTTCTTTCATGATGTTGCCAGTTACGAAAAGGTAGTAACAGATTCAGTTCCCGGTATCGATGCGACGACTTTGTTGTATTTGAAAGAGGCCATGCAAGCATTCAGGTCTGGTTGCATTTTATCGGCTACTGTCATGATTGGCGTAGCTGCGGAGCACGCCTTTCTCAGCCTGCTTGAAGTGATTGAGGCGAACCCGACACACAAGTCCACGTTTAGGAATGCGCTTGCCGAACGCTTAATTCTTCGGAAGTTCAACGCGTTTCGTAAAGCCATCGATTCACAGATACCGAAGATGCCGCACGAGATTCAGGAAGGCATCGACACACAACTTTCCGGCACTCTGGACATCATCCGCACCTTCCGAAATGAGTCGGGTCATCCGTCTAGAAAAATCATCAGCCGAGAACAGTGTTACGTGCTGCTGAATCTTTACGTCCCCTACTGCAAGAAGATTTACCAGTTGATGAAGTACTACAAGGCCTAGCCATGTGGACGGAACCGGTAGCGCGGAAGTGACAGACTCGCCTTGGTCAACCCCTGATCCGCGACGAATCGGCGCTGCCGCACACCATCGCGCCATCCGCTCAGAAGCACGATCTGTCGCCAAGGCCGGAACTTCTGCCGCCCGTCCTACCCCTTCTCAATCACCGTAAACGCCTCGTCGAGCGTCTTCACGATGAAATCGGTGTCGTCTTTCGTGATGCAGAACGGCGGTTTGATGCGGATCGTGTTGGCCGCCATGCCGCCGCGCCCGATGAGCAATCCGCGCTCCTTGCACAGGTCCATCGCCCGCTGGCAGTGTTGCGGGGCGACTTCCTTCGATTCCTTGTCCTTCACGATCTCCAACCCGCGCATCAGGCCCTTGCCACGGTGTTCGCCGACGATCTTATGTTTGCGGACGAGCTTGTCGAACCCCTCGTGCAACCGGTCGCCCATGACCTTCGCATTGCGCATGTATTTGTTGCGCTCGATGGTCTCGAGCACCGCCAACCCCGCCGCCATCGACACCGGATTGCCGCCGTAGGTGTTGAAGTGGACCTTCTCGCGCATCGATTCCGCGATTTCTGTCGTGCAGGTGACGCCGCCGAGCGGGATGCCGTTGCCCATGCCTTTGGCCATCGTAATCATGTCGGGCTTCACGCCCCATTGCTCGATGCCCCACCATTTGTCGCCGGTCCGCCCAAACCCGGTCTGCACTTCGTCGGAAATGAACACGCCGCCGTACCGCTTCACGATGTCGTAGGCGATCTCGAAGTATTCCTTCGGCGGATCCACTACGCCGCCAAATCCCTGGATCGGCTCGGCAATGAACGCGGCGATCTTGCCCGACGTGCCGTACTTGATGATGTCCTCGATCTCGCGCGCGCAGGCGACGTTGCACGACGGATACTTGAGGCCGAACGGGCACCGATAACAGTAGCCCGGCGACGCGTGCAGCACCCCGAACACGTAGGGCAACGAGTGCCGCCACTTCGATTGCCCGGTCATCGTCATCGCCATCAGCGTGCGCCCATGGAAACTGTGGCGCAACGCGACAAACTCGGTTTGCTTGGTGTAGTTCTTGGCCAGCAGCGCCGCCAGCTCGTTCGCCTCGCAGCCGCTGTTGGTGAAGAAGCTCACCTTCAGGCCGTCGGGCATCACGCTCGCCAGTTTCTCGGCGTAGCGGACCAGGTTCGGGTGGTAATACAACGTGGTCATGTGCTGCAGCGTTTTGACCTGCTCGACCACCGGGCCTGTGACCTCGGGATGGCAATGGCCGACGCTGATCGTCACCACCGCGGAGAATCCATCGAGGTACTTGTTGCCCTTGTCGTCGTAGACAAACTGCATGTCGCCCTTGACGATGTTCATCGGGAAATACTTCATCGTGCTGGGCAAAATGTACTCGTCCCGCATCTGGCCGATTTGTTCGGGCGTCAATGTGTCCGTCTTTTTCATGTGCATGGTCTATTCCCCCGCAATTGCGAATTCGTGAATAACAGCCTACACCTCAAGCCTGTTTCTTGGCCAGAAATTTCTTGACCAGCGGTTGGGACGTGTCGCGTCTGTAGCCCGCGGACGGCGCCAAGTCGAACGCCCGATTATACGCCGTAACAGGTTGACGCACCCAAGCAGTTTGGCGATAGTATATGCATATGAGCACGCCGAGCGTGAAAAGCGAATTGAAAAGCATCGCGGCGCAACTGCCCGATTCGGCCACTTATTCCGACGCGATGTATGAGCTTTACGTGCGCATGAAGATCGCCGCTGGCCGAAAGGCCGCCGCAGAAGGACGTGTCATTTCCCACGCCGCCGTCAAACGCCGTTTTGCCAGGCGATGAAGGTCGTCTGGACTGCTCCGGCAGTTTCCGATTTGCAGGCGATTCGTGATTACATCGCCCGCGACTCCGAGGTCTACGCCGATACAACGGTCGGGGAGGTTTTTGACGCCGTCGACCGTCTCGCGAAATTCCCCCCGATCCGGCCGCGCCGTACCCGAAGAAGATGATCCAAACACGCGCGAGGTCATCGTGGGAAACTACCGCGTGATCTACGATATCAGCGGCTCAACAGTGCGCATCCTGACCGTTCTTCACGGCGCGCGGCTCTACCGAAAATCATCCTGACGACACGCGTGATTGAGGTTTGCGCATCAAGGCCATCAAGAGCCAGTACGCAGCGAAGGAAATGAAGAAACCGACAAACCAGGCGTAGCTGTACAACTGCATCAGGAACGGCCCGACCGTGGCGGGATCGACCACCTTGATCGTGCCGAGGAATCCGGGCACGTTGGGCGCGATGCCGAGCAACAGCGCCACGATCCCCGCGGGATTGAACCCGTTCCGATAAAAATACTGGCCGTCGCGCAAATACAGTTCGATCGGATGCAGCCGCGTTCGCCGGATGACAAAGTAGTCACAAATAAGGATACCGCCAATCGGTCCCAGCAGCGCGGAATAGCCAACCAGCCACGTGAAGATGTAGCCGCTCGGGTCCGACACGAGTTTCCACGGCTGGATCAGGATGCCAATGATGCCCGTGATCAGCCCGCCAATCCGAAACGTGATTTTCGATGGCCAGAGATTCGAGAAATCGTTCGCGGGGCTGACCACGTTCGCGGCGAGGTTCGTCGCCAGCGTCGCGAGGCAAAGCGCGAACAATGAAATCCCCAGTACAGTCGGGCTCTTGAATTTTGTAATCAGCACGACCGGGTCCCAAATCGTGGAACCGTAAATCACGATCGTCGCCGAGGTCACCGCCACGCCGATGAACGAGTACAGCGCCATGGTCGTCGGCAGGCCGATGGCCTGCCCGATCACCTGGTCGCGTTGCGTGTGCGAGTAGCGGGTAAAATCCGGGATGTTCAGCGACAGCGTCGCCCAATACCCGATCATGCCCGTCAACCCCGGAAAGAACACCAGCCAGAATTGGCCGGCCTTCGGCCCGCCCGGCACGAACGCCGACGGCTGCGACAGCATCGGCCCGAACCCGCCCGCGGCGTGGTACGCCCACGCGAGCAGCGCCAAGCCGAGCAGGATGAGCAGCGGCGCCTTGATGTCGAGCAGGATGCGGATCGATTCGATGCCCTTGAAGATGACGAACATGTTGATGCACCAGAAAAACATGAAGCAGGCGAATTGCGCGATGTTGATTCCGCCCCACCACGTCGGGAGCTGGTCCCACGACGGAATGTAGATCGTGCCGATCTTGTAAATCGCCCACCCGCCAATCCACGTCTGGATTCCGAACCATCCGCAAGCCACGAACGCGCGCAACAACGCCGGAATGTTCGCCCCGCGCACGCCAAATGACGCGCGACAATACACGGGGAACGGAATGCCGTACTTCGTGCCCGCGTGCGCGTTGAGAATCATCGGCAGCAGCACGATGGCGTTGCCAAAGAAGATCGTCAGCACCGCCTGGTACCAATTCATGCCCTCGGAAATCAGCGACGAGGCCAGCATGTACGTCGGGATGCACGCCGACATCGAAATCCACAGCGCCGCGATGTCCTTCAGCCCCCATTTGCGGTCGCTGACGCGCGTCGGCGCGATGTCCGCGTTCCAGTACGGCGAATGCGAGATGTCGTCGGTGACCTCGTGAATGCCGTTGGTGACGCGGACGCCGTCGAGTTCCTGGACCGGGGGATTCATCACGCTACGGGAGCAACTCGGCCATGGCCTGGTACGTTTCGGGACGGCGATCGCGATAGAACTGCCACACGTTGCGCACTTCGCGAATCAGGTCGAGGTTCAGGTCCGCGACGACGATGGCATCCTTGTCACGCGGGCCTTCGGCGATGATCTGGCCGCGCGGATTGGCGAAGTAACTCGATCCGTAAAATTCCCCGAAACTCCATGGCTTCTCCGTGCCGACGCGGTTAATCGCGCCGACGTAGTAGATGTTGGCCACCGCCGCGGCGGGCTGCTCCAATTTCCACAGGTACTCGCTCAGACCCGCTGTGGTCGCGCTCGGGTTGAACACGATCTCCGCGCCGTTGAGCCCGAGCAACCGCCAGCCCTCGGGGAAATGGCGGTCATAGCAGGTGTAGATCCCGACCTTGCCGATGGCCGTCTCGAACACGGGGTAGCCGAGGTTGCCCGGCTTGAAGTAAAATTTCTCCCAGAAACCGGGTTTGCAATGCGGGATGTGGTTCTTGCGGTATTTGCCGAGAAACTTGCCGTCGGCATCGATCACCGCCGTCGTGTTGTAGTACGTGCCCGTGGATTCTTCCTCGTACATGGGCACGGCGATGACCATGCCGTGTTTCTTGGCGAGCCGCTGCATCAGCTTCGTCGTCGGGCCGTCCGGCACGCGCTCGGTTGACTCGTACCATTTGATCTCCTGCTCGCAGCAAAAATACGGGCCGTAAAAAATCTCCTGCATGCACAACACCTGCACGCCCTTTTTCGCCGCCTGATCGATCAGCTTGATGTGCTTCTCGATCATTGCCTGCTTGATCTTCTTCACCGACGACGTCCCCGGCTCCGGGTTCGTTGCCTGAATCAGTCCGCCTCGCACAATACGCGCCATGTCTTCTTCTCCTTACGTTTTCTCCCCTCACCTCAATCCTTTGCCGCAAACGACAGCGGCGTCTCGCAGACTCGGCTCCCCCCGAGGGGAGAGGAAATTCCCACCACTGCCCTCGCCCCGCTTGCGGGGAGAGGGTCAGGGTGAGGGGTTATAGTCATCAATAAATGTTCGTCTGCCGCTTCACGCCCGTGTAATCGTAGAACACGGTCTTCAGTTGCGTGAAGAAATTCAGCCCTTCATCACTCATCTCGCGGCTGCCGTAGCCGGTCGCCTTGAATCCGCCGAACGGCAATTGGGCTTCGCCGCCAACGGTCGGCGAATTGATGTGCACCATTCCCGCCTCGATGCGGTCGGTGAACCTCATCACGAGGTTCGCATCGCCCGTGTAGATCGCGCAGGTCAATCCGAACCGGACATTGTTGGCGACCTTCATCGCCTCCTCGAAATCACCCACGCGAAATACCGCCAGCACCGGGCCGAATACTTCCTCCTGGGCCAGCGTGTTCTCGGGTTTGACGTTGTCAAATATCGTCGGAGCGACGAAATAGCCCCTCGCGAGCTTCCCTTCGGTGAGCGCTCCGCCGCCAATCAAACACTTGCAGCCTTCCTTCTTGGCGATCTCAATGTACCGCAAATCGGTTTCGTATTGCGCCTTGTCGACCGCCGGGCCCATGCCCACACCGTCTTCCATGCCGTCGCCCACCTTGATCTTCTTCACACGTTCGACCAACTTTTCGAGAAACTTGTCCGCAATCGCCTTGTGCAACACCAGCCGACTGGTCGCCGTGCAGCGTTGTCCCGTCGACCCGAACGCGCCCTGCGCGCAGCCTTCGACCGCCAGATCGAGATCGGCGTCGTCCATCACCACGAGCGGGTTTTTGCCGCCCATTTCACAGGTGACCTTTGCGAGGTGTGACGCGGCCTGTTTCGCCACCTGGGCGCCCGTCTCGCATGAGCCGGTAAACGACACCGCGCGAACCGTCTGGTTGTTCACGAGTTCGTCGCCCACCGTGCCGCCGCTGCCATACACGAGATTGAGCACGCCCTTCGGCAGGCCGGCGTCCTGATAAATTTTCACGAGCAACTCCGCGCAGCCGGGCGTGTTGGTCGCCGCTTTCAACACCACTGTATTCCCCGCGACCAGGGCCGGCGCCGTCTTCCACACGGGGATGCAGAACGGAAAATTCCACGGCGTGACGCAACTCACCACGCCGAGCGGTTGACGGACCGTGTACACGAACGTGCTCGGCATTTCGCTGGGCGAGGTGCGTCCCTCGACGCGAAACGACATGCCCGCGTAGTACTCGAACAGGTTGATGCTCTTCTGCACTTCGCCGCGCGCTTCACTGAGAATTTTCCCTTCCTCGTGTGTCATCATCCGGGCAATCTCTTCCTTGCGTTCGATTGTAAGCTGCGCGGCCTTGGCGAGGACGCGGCCGCGCGCGGGCGCGGGCGTGTTCCGCCAGGCTGGAAACGCCGCCCGTGCCGCTTCAATCGCCGCCCGGGCTTCGTCGCGTGTCGATTGCGGCGCGTGACCGATCACATCGTCGGTGTTGGCGGGATTGACGTTCGGACTGGATTTCCCAGAGGATGAATCCACCCATTGCCCATTGACAAAGTTCTTGTATCGGTGGGATTCCGTGGCGGGCTTCGTGCCGGCCTTCGGTTTTTCAGCGAGGACGTGCGATGACATGTCAGGGACTCCTGTTCTTGCTACCCCAAATTACTTCCGACAGCTTCTGCACCGCGTCGTTTGGGTCAAGTTTTCTCTTGGCGACCGCGGCCAGAATGGTTTGCGCCTGTGGTGCTTCCAACGCGCGAAGTATAGACGCCGTCATCCGTGATTGCAACAGCCGAATCACCTCGGCGCGCGCGGCCCGCTCGCGGCGCCGGACCAATTCATGCGACGCCACAAGATATGCGTGATGTGCGTCCGCCACACCACAAAGGGTTGTAATTCCGTCACCAGTTTTCGCCGATGTGTGGAGTGTTGGTCGCTCCCATTTCGTGGCGTGCTTTGGAGGGGAAACCTTGTCGCGAGTTGCATTCTCACCAAGCAAATCCGCTTTGTTAATCACCAGCACATCGGCAATTTCCATCAAGCCCGACTTGGCGCGCTGAATTTCGTCGCCCAGCTCCGGCATGAGCACGACCACAACCGTGTCCGCCACCTCGGCGACTTCGACTTCGTCCTGGCCCGTGCCGACCGTTTCGACAATCACCACATCGAACCCCGCCGCATCCAGCGCATGGATGATCTGCGGCGTCGCATCCGTCAGTCCGCCGTGGTGATGGCGCGTCGCCAAGCTCCGAATGAACACGCCGTCATCGTCACTGTGCCGCTGCATTCGCAACCGGTCGCCGAGCAGCGCCCCGCCCGAAATTGGACTGGTCGGATCAACGGCGATGACGCCGACCGTCCTGCCCTGTCGGCGCAATTCGTCTATCAGGCGATCAATCAGCGAACTCTTGCCCACGCCCGGCGGTCCCGTGATGCCGAAAATGCGCGCGCGTCCGGTGTGCGCGTACAGTTCCGGGGACAACGGCTCGCCCGCTTCCAGGCGCGTGACCAGTTTCGTGAGCTCCCGACGTGTCATGTTCATCTCGACCGCACGTTCTTCTTCAAAAACTCGGCGATGCTGGAGATGGAACTGCCCGGGCCGAAGACTTCCTTGATACCGAGTTTCTTCAGCTTCCTGGCATCGGCGTCGGGGATGATGCCGCCGGCAAACACAAGCACGCCCTTGATCTTTTCCTTCTTTAGCAATTCCATCACCCGTGTGAATTGGGCCATGTGACCGCCCGAAAGCGAACTCAGTCCGATGGCATTCACGTCCTCCTGAATGGCCGCTTGGACGATTTGCTCCGGCGTATTGCGAATGCCCGTGTACACGACCTCCATCCCCGCGTCGCGCAATCCCATCGCCACGACCAGCGCGCCGCGCTCGTGGCCGTCAAGCCCGGCTTTCGCAATGAGGACTTTAATCGGTCTCTTCATATCGAATGACTTGGCCGGTATTCCCCAAACGTTCCGCGCAGCACCTTGCAGATTTCGCCGACAGTCACGTAACTGCGCACGCAATCGACGATGATGGGCATCAGGTTCTCCGAACTTCTGGTGGCACGTTCGAGGGTTGCGAGGCACTTCTCGACCTTCGACGCGTTGCGCCGTTTTCGTAGAGCTGCTAGCTCGCGCCGGCGGCGCGCCTCGAGCTTCGGATCGATCTTCTGCGTTTTCAACGTCAATTTCTTCTCGCTGACGAACTCGTTGACGCCAACGATGATCTTTTCCTTTTTCTCGACGGCCTTCTGGTGTTCGTAAGCGGCCCGGTAAATCTCCTTGTACACGTAGCCGCCTTCGATGGCCTTGAGCATCCCGCCCATGTTGTCGATCTTGTTCAGATACTCACGGGCCTGCTGCTCGAGTTGATTAGTTAGCGATTCGACATAATAACTTCCGCCGAGCGGGTCGGGCGCGACGGTCACGCCCGATTCGTAGGCGATGATCTGTTGCGTGCGCAACGCCAGCAGGGCCGATTCCTCGGTCGGCAGCGCGATGGCTTCGTCTTTGGCGTTCGTATGCAAACTCTGGGTCCCGCCAAGGACGGCAGCGAGCGCCTCGATGGTGGTGCGCACCACATTATTATCCGGTTGCTGGGCGGTGAGCGTCGAACCGGCGGTCTGCGTGTGAAACCGCAGCATCATCGACCGCTCGTTCTTCACGCCGAAACGATCGCGCATGATGTGCGCCCAAAGACGGCGGGCGGCGCGGAACTTCGCGATTTCTTCGAGGAAATTGCTGTGACAGTTGAAGAAGAACGCGAGGCGCGGCGCGAAGCTGTCAACGTCCAAGCCGCGTTCCACGCAGGTCTGCACGTAGGCGATTCCATCGGCGAGCGTGAACGCGATCTCCTGCGCGGCGGTGCAGCCCGCCTCGCGCATATGATAGCCGCCGACGCTGATCGTGTTCCACCCCGGCACTTCCTTCGCGCAGAACTCGACGACGTCGGCGATGAGCCGTAGCGACGGGGCGGGCGGGAAAATGTATGTTCCGCGCGCGATGTATTCCTTGAGGATGTCGTTCTGCACCGTGCCGGAGACCTTCGACCACGGCACGCCCTGCCTCTCGGCGACGGCCAGGTACAACGCCAATAATATGGACGCGGTCGCATTGATGGTCATCGACGTGCTGACCTTATCGAGCGGAATCCCGTGAAACACCTGCTCCATGTCCGCCAACGAGGAGATCGCGACGCCGACGCGGCCGACTTCGCCGAGGGCCATCTTATCGTCGCTGTCGTAGCCGATCTGCGTCGGCAAATCGAACGCCATCGAGAGGCCCGTCTGGCCCTGCGAGAGCAGGTACTTGTAGCGCTTGTTGGTTTCCGTTGCGGTGCCGAACCCGGCGTACTGGCGCATCGTCCACAGCTTGCCGCGATACATCGTCGCGTGGATGCCGCGCGTATACGGGAACTTCCCTGGTTGTTCGATGTCCCCGCGAGATTTCTCAGCTTTTTCCATGCTTTGAGCGCCTTCGACGCTTTACTTGTCCATCGACGTAGTAACCAAACAGGACGCTTAGCCCGGCCAGAACCGCGCCTGTCGCTGGGACGACATGCGGGTTCTCCATTGGCAAGGACACAAGCGCGTACATAACCAAGGGCACGACCACAAACAGTCCGACAAAAAAAGCCAGAAATGCCCAGCCCGAATTGTAAATCATGTAAGGCTTCTCCATCGTCTATACTCACTTATTGGATTCACACAGTTCCACGAGCACGCCGTGGGCGGATTTCGGGTGGAGGAAGGCGATCTTCGAGCCGCCGGCACCGGTGCGCGGTTGTTCGTCGATCAGAGCGATGTTGGCGCTTTTCAGCTTTTGCAGTTGCTCGGCGATCTCGTCGGTCGCCAGAGTCAGGTGATGCAATCCTTCGCCGCGTTTCTCGATGAACCGCTGGACAGGGCTGTCGGGGGAAGTGGGTTCGAGCAACTCAATCGTCGTGTTGCCCGCTTTCAAGATCGCGACGCGCACCTTTTGCCCGGGCACCTCTTCGATGCGGGACAGCTTCAGGCCGAGCGTGTCGACCCAGAACTTCTTCGCTTCGTCGATGCTCTTCACGGCGATGCCGACATGGTCGATGCCCTTGATCATACAACGCCTCGCTTCTTGAAGTCAGCGAACTGCTCGTCCGTGTACCCCAGATCCCGCAGCAAGCCCAGGGTGTGCTGGCCGAGCAACGGCGGGGCGTCGCCCGCCACGCCGGGGGTGGCGGACAATTTCACGGGCACGCCGGTCATCTTCACGGACTTGAGCTTCGGATGCGGGCGCTCGACGACCATCTCGCGGGCGCGCACCTGCGGGTGTTCGAGCGCTTCGCCCACGGAAAAGATCGGGCCGCAGGGAATGCCGTTCTTCTCAAACAACGCGAGCCACTCGTCAGCGGTTTTTTCCGCGAAAATCTTTTGGAGGATCGGGTAGAGTTCTTCGTGATTCGCCACGCGCTTTGGGTTCGTGGCGAATTTCTCGTGCGTCTTCAGGTCCGCTCGTCCCAGCAAATCACAAAACTGTCCCCAGAGCCGGTCATTACCCACAGCGAGGTTGAAGTAGCGGTCACGCGCCTTGAATGTCTCATACGGAACGATCGTCGGATGCTGGTTACCCTTGCGCGTCGGCGATTTGCCGGTGCCGAAGTAAATGCCGGCCTGGTACGTGAGGAACGAGACCTGTCCATCGAGCAGCGACACGTCCACTTTTTGTCCCTTGCCCGTGCGTTGGCGGGCCTGCAACGCCAACAAAATGCCAAGGGTCGCGTAAATGCCCGCCGTGATGTCGGCCAGGGACGTCCCGGTCTTATAGGGCGAACCGTTCGGGTCGCCGGTCAGGCTCATGATGCCGCCCTGGCCCTGAATGGCGAGGTCGTAACCGGGGCGCTCGGCCCACGGACCGGTGTGGCCGTAGCCGGTCACCGAGGCGTAGATGATTTGCGGATTCAGTTTCGCGACCTCGTCGTAACCGAAACCGATGCTCGGGAGGAAATCTTTCCGGAAATTCTCGACCAGCACGTCGGCGTTGCGGATGAGCTTCGTGAGGATCTCGCGGGCTTCGGGCGTCTTGAGGTTGAGCGTGAGCGATTTCTTGCCGCGATTGACGCTGAGGAAGTACACGCTCTCGCCGTCGAGGAACGGCGGCCCGTAGGCGCGGGTGTCGTCGCCTTTGTCGGGGTTCTCGATCTTGACGATGTCCGCGCCAAAATCGCTCAACAGCATCGAACAGTATGGCCCCGCCAGGATGCGCGAAAGATCGACGACCCGGATGCCGTCAAGAGGTTTCATTCTGTCAAGGCTAACGATGCACGCTTGTCCCCGCAAGCGTTTTCCGCTACAACCGGGCTTGGGATGAGAATCGTATTCATGGTCGCACTCGCGGCGGCGTTGCCCTTTGCGGCGTATGCCGATTCGGCACCGACGAACCAGACGGCACAGGCGATCCTGGACCGGGTGCTGGCGAATCGACCCATGAAGGATTTCTCGCTGAAAGCGAGATTGTTCGTGGGAACGGAAGACCCCGTCCCCGTGGAGATTTTCGTGAAGAACACGCCGGGGGAAACGCGCACACTCTATCGCGGGAGACAGACCGAGGCGCTGGTCGTGCAACCGCTTCACGGCGAACCGAAGTTTTACCTGCGGGGCGTGGGCGAATTGACCGGCAACCAGCGGACGCAGAAACTGCTCGGGTCGAATTTTACCTACTACGACCTTGGTCTGGCGTTTCTCCACTGGCCGAACGTGAAACTTCTCGACGAAGACCGGGTCCGGGGCCGCGATTGTTTTGCGATCGAGGCCAGGGCCGACGGCGAGCCGTACCCCCGCGTGGAACTGTGGATCGACAAGGAGTACTACGCCCTGTTGCGCGCGGAGGCGTTTGATACCAACGACAATCTTACGCGGCGGTTCGCGGTGACGAGTTTCAAGAAGATCGGGGACGCGTGGGTGCCGCGCGGCCTGGAAGCGTCGCGGGTGCCGCCGGCGCAAAGCCTGCCGTCGGAAGAGAAATCGCGGCTGGAAGTGTACGAAGGTGATTACGACACGCACCTGCCCGTGGATTGGTTTGCGACCGAGAAGTTTCACGCCGAGAGCGGCGGCGGCAGGAACGGCACGGATTGAGTTATCCGCTCAGTTCGTGTTTGGCAACCCACTGCATGCCGTGACGCTCCCAGTTTCGCAGCTTGATCTCGAGGTGATTGACCTCGCTCATGCAGCGGATTTGCTGTTCGATGTGGAGCAAGGTGCGCTGGACGCCGAGTTCTTGTTCGAGGTGATCGTCCTTCCTGCGGCCGGGCTGGTAGTCGAACATCACGAAATCGCCCTCGATGTAGACGGAGGACCCGATGACCTGCACATCGAGCTTCTGGGTGTCAACGTAGTTGCGCACCAGAATGCCCTGCACCACCCTGAGAACTCTCAATTCCTCGAGCGTCATATGGCTCTCACCCATCGGCTCGCGGCGCGGCGAACGATAATAATGTAATCCCCTACCGGGGTTGTGGCAAGGCGGATTTTGCGGGATTGAGCACTGCAATTGCATTGGAGGGTGTAGCGTGCGCTGTCTCAGCGCATCCGGGCGGGTTCTTGCGGAGTTTCGGCTGAGGACAGCCGACGCTACAACGGCTAATTTGAGTCCTTGTTCCAGAAGAGGGCGCGCAGTCCGGAAGAGATCAGCGCCGTCGCGAGGAGGGCCAGGAGCAGCCAGCCATAATGGAAGTGGGAGTGGTGGATGATGGTGGTTGTTGTGATTGTCCCGGTGGCGGGATTGGTGGTGGCTATGACCGTTGTGTTCATCGCTGCCCGTTCCCGACCTCGATGCGGATGGGAACGCGGCTCAGATTACTATCTCGGGCGGCATGAAGGCAACTGGCGTGACAACATCATCTCGTGTCGCGCCGCGGACCGGGTCACAATCCGAGACTGGATTCCAGTTTACGAACCCGTCGGTACAGTTTCCAGTTGCCGACAGCGACTACCACGACCAGCGCCCATGTCACCAACGCCATCAACTGCTCCGCCAGTTTCACCAATTTCGTGTCCATGCGCGCATGATACCACTCATTTGTGTGGTGTCAAGCAGATCGTGAGTGAGGCTGGGCAAAATGTGAGGAATTGGGCGAAAAACTGCACCGGGTGTGCTTCCCGACTTGCCGCCATCCGTTGGCGGGGATATGATAGAGGCATGTTGGACTGGAGCAAATGTCCCGCCCTAGAGCGGGCACCGGGGAAAGTCAGCGGCGCTTGGCTGTTCAAAGGCACGCGCGTGCCGGTGCGGGCGTTGTTCGAGAATCTGGAAGGCGGCGCGACTGTGGAACAGTTTCTCGAATGGTTTCCCGGCGTGAGCCGCGAGCAGGCGCTGGCGGTGCTCAAGTACACCGAGTCGTCGCTGGCCGAGTCGGTGGTTTGATGCCCGGCTCCGCATGAAAATCCTCTTCGATCAGGGGACGCCGGTTCCACTACGGCATTCACTCACAGCGCATTCGGTGGCTACGGCGTTTGAGGTGGGGTGGTCCCAGCTTGAAAATGGCGAGTTGCTGGCGATGGCGGAAGGGAAATTCGATCTGCTCGTCACGACCGACCAGAATCTGCGCTACCAACAGAACCTCCAAGGGAGGCGTCTGGCGATTCTTGTCCTGCCGACGACCAATTGGCTGGAGATCCAGAATCACTCGACTGACGTGACCACGGCGGTCAACTTACTGCAACCCGGCGAGTACCGAGAGTTGCGGTGGAGCTAACCAAGACCGGCTGAATTTCGGCCCCTCGCCCTTGCCGCACGACACGCCGCGCTGTATCCCGCCTGGGCTTGACTTGTATATCGCTTTATGATATCGGTATGGCGATATGAGGGTGCTGTGAAATGGTTTGGTGGGCGGCGCGGTGGGCCCTTCGACTCCGCTCAGGACAAGCCACCGCGTCCCAACCGCACGAAGCACGGCACGCAGTGCCGTGGCTACAACGGGCAGTGCAGGTCGATGGGGGAAACGGGTGGAAAAAGGTAAAATTGTAAAACGAACCCAAATTGGATCAAGCCGGCGTGGAAAAAGTGTTTTTGGAAAGCCAAAAACGAACCCATTTGCCCCGAGCTGGTTGTCACATGTGGATTAACTTGATAGGGAGGGTGTTAGGAGGTCAATTAGGCCAGTTTGCCCGTTGGCCTCGGTTGGGGTGTTTGACAGGGTTTGAATGCCAGTTTATGGGCAGAAACGTCGTCCATCGGGCGCGCGTGGGAGGGGTTGCTCCGACGCGGCTATTCGGCCAGCACGGCGGCGGGGGGTGGGGAATCGGAGAATGGTTGTTGGGGAATGAGGCCCAGATCGCGCAACAGGTCGCGGTCGGCGTCGGCTTCGGGGTTTTGGGCGGTGAGCAATTTGTTTCCGTAAAAGATCGAGTTGGCACCGGCGAAAAAGCACAGGGCCTGAGCTTCGCGCGACAGTCGGGAGCGTCCGGCGGAGAGGCGGACCTTGGCGCGCGGGAACGCGATGCGCGTGGTAGCGATGAGCCGAATCAATTCGAACACATCGACGGGCGGCGCGTCTTCGAGCGGCGTGCCGGGCATGGCCATCAGACAGTTGATGGGCACGCTTTCGGGTGGCGGATCGAAATTCGTGAGCACTTCGAGCATCCGCAGCCGGTCGGCCACGGATTCGCCCATGCCGATGATCCCGCCGCAACAAACCGACATGCCGGCGCGTTGGACGGCATGGATGGTATCGAGCCGGTCCTGGAACGTGTGGGTGGTGATGATCTGCGAGTAGAATTCGGGGCTGGTGTCGAGGTTGTGGTTGTAGGCGGTCACGCCGGCGGCTTTGAGTTGTTGCGCGGCTTGATCGGTGAGTTCGCCGAGCGTGACGCAGACCTCCATGCCGAGCTTGCTCACTTCGCGGACGGTCTCGAGGACGGAATCGAAGGTGCTGGTCCCTTCGCGGACACCTTTCCAGGCCGCGCCCATGCAGAAGCGGGTCGAGCCGTTGGCGCGGGCGCGGCGGGCCACCTCGAGGATTTCCGGCGTGGACATGAGATGTTCGGCACCGACGCCCGACTCGTAGCGGGCGCTCTGGGCGCAATAGGCGCAATCCTCGCTACAGCCGCCGGTTTTGATGCTCAGGAGGGTGCAAAGCTGGACTTCGTTACTCCGCCAATGTTGGAGATAAACGTTGCGACCCTGCTGGATAAGGTCAAAAAAAGGCTGGGAATAAATTTCCTCCAAGCGTCCAAAGGAGTATGAACTCATATAAATTGCAATCTCAAGTATCTGACTATAAACAGGTTAACCCAATACGGCCGTGCGCCACCGCCAAAATCGTACAAAAACCGCGCACACATTGCAAGCACGGGGTCATTCTGCTACGGTAACAGTCTATCTATCTATGGACAAGGTCATCCAATCGATCTGTGGCATGCTGCAAAGCCCTGACGGTATGCGGCGTTGTGCGGCAGCCATGGTTATTGCCGAATTGAAGCCGAAACAGGACTCGGTGGTTAAAGCCCTCGGCGATACCTTGAAAGACGCGAACCAACTGCTTACGCGCTATGTACTTGAGGCGTTCGAGGCCATCGGCACGCGCGCGGTTGTTCCGTACGTGTTGCCGCTGCTGGACGCGCCCGAGATCGAAACCAAGCTCCGCGCCGCAGCCATCATCGCCAACGCCGGTGGAGACAATGTGTCCAGTTTGCGCGACCAGTTTCTGAAGGCCAATCCCCAGCAGAGGCGGGTGTTGGTGGATATATTGGCGCGCATCCACAACCGCGAAGCGATGCAGTTGATCCTCGATGTCCTGTTCGACACCGATTTTGAACTCGTCAAGGAAACCTGCCAGGCTGTCCGCCGCCACATCGGCGACGCCGAGCCAAGGGACCGCGCCGCGTTGCACCGTCAGATCACGAAGTTCATGACGACGTCGCGCGTGAAGAAGAACGACCGCGTGTTGACCTCCTGTCTGTTATTGATCGGCTACGTGGGCGCGCCGGACGCGCGCAAAGTTTTGTTGAAGTACAGCACGGCGAAGAACCTCGGCTACATCCGGCGCAATGCCCTCATTGGCCTGAAAGGCCTCCCGTACACGGGCGCGGCGGTCAACCAAATCGCGGGCCAGATGTTGAAGTACCTCGGCGAAGCGGATTACCCGAACGTCGTCCAGAACGCGCTGGACATTATTGAGAAGCTGGCGCTGGGCAAATCGTACGACGCCCAGTGGCGGAAACTGCTGAAGAGCAAACACCCGAGTGTCCGCGCTTTCGCGGCTCGCAAGCTGGCGTCCAACGACAACCCCGTCGGCAATCGCCTGATGATGAATCTGCTGGCGCATGGCGACCCGCAGGTCAGCGAGATCGCCGCCGGCGCGCTCGCCCGTCACAGGGGCGCCACCGGACTGTTGTTGGCGGCGCTGGCCCGGGAGCGCAAGGCTGAGCGCGCGTGGCGGTTGGCGAAGATCCTGAAACCGCACAGCGAATGGATCGACAAAAAGACCGCCCGGAAGTTTGCCGCGCTCGCCGCGCGCGCCCTGGAAGCCGGCGAGCCGCGTTACGAGACGCTGCTGTACTTCCTGCGCAACATCGACCCGGCGCTGGCGGACGGCGTCTATCGCGAGGTTGGCCTGAAATACAAGAAGGCCCGGAAATGGTCCAAGGCGGTGGATTGCCTCCGGCAAATCGCGCGCTCCGATGGATTCGACAACGAACTGCGGTTCGAACTCGGTATTTGCAACATCAAACAGTCCGCCAAGGATCTCGCGCCGCATTTGCGCGCCGAGGATTACGCGTTGCGCGCGTTTCAGGCGTCGCTGCCGGTCAAGGGGTTCAAACTTTTCGATCGGCTGAAGAAGGAGAAAGCGCTCGACGCCGCTGACTTCTACTATATTGGGTTCCACTTCAGCGAAGGGTCGGGGGAAGAATTGAAATTCGGCCGCAAGATCCTCGAACACGTCGCCAAACGCTGGCCCAAGACCAAGGAAGGCAAAGCGGCCAAGAACAAGCTGAAGCTTCCGCCCCGGTCGCAGGCCATTACGCCCACGCCGATTGCCCAGGCCGGCACGGCGGAGTGAGTTGGTTCTTCCTCACGTGGCCGGCGTCAGGGTGTTCGCCAGCATGATCCACTGTTCCACCGCGAGTTCTTCGGCGCGCGCGGTGGGCGCAACCGAGGCCGCGGCGAACGCGTTGTCCACCTCTCCGAACGGCGAGAGCAATTTATGAAGCATCTTGCGGCGTTGACCGAAGCCCGCGCGCACGATGTCATGAAACGGCGCGCCCGCCCGCAGTTTCACCCGCGGATCGCGCCGTTCGAGAACGACAATCGCGCTGTCCACCTTGGGCGCGGGATAAAAGCATCGCGGCGAAATGACGTGGGCGATGGTGACGTGATACCAGAGTTGCGTGAACACGGTCAGCGCGCCGTAGTCCTTGTGGCGGGGCGTCGCCGCTAGCCGGTGGGCGACTTCGCGTTGCACGGTCAGCACCATCGCGCGCGGTTTGTCCCCGCGCTCGACCAGCCGTTCGAGAATCGGCGTCGAGATGTTGTACGGGAGATTCGAGACGACCTTGTAGGGCGCGTCGATGGGAAAATTCGCCGTCTCCAGCGCGTCCACGGCGTCACCCTCGATCAAATCGACGCCGTCCAACTGGCCCCGCAAATACCGGCACAGTCGCGGGTCTTTCTCGATCGCTACCACCCGTTTGGCGCGCGCGACCAACTCGACCGTCAGCACCCCCAGCCCCGGTCCGATCTCCAACACCGACTCGTCGCGGCGAAGGTCGGCCTGCTCGATGAGAATCCGCAGAATGTTTCCATCGACGAGAAAATTCTGCCCCAACGCTTTGCTGGGGCGAATGTCCAGTTCCGCGAGCAATTGGCGGACTTCCGTGAGTGTCATGCCGTGAATGTTCTCACGGGCCGCTGCCCCGATGCAAAGAAGTTTTCGCGGGCCGAGCCCCAATCCCGGGGCAGGCAAGTCACTCGACGTGGAACGCGGCGGCGGTCGCGCCGTTGGTGAACAGGAAATCTTTCACGGCGGCTTTGAGATCCGTGTTCTTGATCACGATCCCGCTGTTCGCGTCTCCCTGCGATTCGATGACCGGCTCGGCGGCGGCCGGCCAGGTCAGGTGATCGATCACCGAGTCCCGGGTGCGAAACAGATTCAGCACGGGGCCACGGCTGTTGACGATATCGACGTTCTCGCAGTGGATGCTCGCGGCATCCGTCCACTTCATTCCTTCCTCGGACGTGATCGAGACATTCCGCAAGTCGATGTCGCGGATCGGCATTTCAGGCAACCCCTGGAGCACCACCGCGGCCCGCGCCCCGCGACAAACGACGTTCTCGATATGAATGTCGCGAAACTGCGGGGTCCCCTCGTCCACGGGCACGGGCGGCTGACCGACCTCCGCCGATTCGCCCTTCGCATCCAACGGCGACCGCCCGCCATAATACATATCGAAGTCGATCGCGTTGCCCGGGATGTCCGTCATGCGGATGTTGGAGATGTAGATTTTCTCGACGACCCCGCCGCGGCCGCGGGTGCTTTTGAAGCGGAGCCCGATATCCGTGCCCATGAACAGGCAATCGTTGACATGGATATTGCGCACGCCGCCGGACATTTCGCTGCCAATCGTGAACCCGCCGTGGGCGTGATACACGACACACCCGTCGATCCACACGTTTTCCGTCGGCACACCGATCCGGCGTCCTGTCGCGCCCGACCCCGACTTCAGGCAGATGCCGTCGTCACCCACATCAAAGGTGGAATCGCGGATGATCACATTGCGGCACGACTCGACGTCGAGGGCATCGGTGTTCTGTCCATAATATGGATTGCGTGAGGTGACGCCGCGAATGGTCACGTCCTCACAAAACGTCGGGTTCAACGTCCAATTCGGCGAGTTCTGGAACGTGACGCCGTCGAGCAATACCCGGCGGCAATTCAGCAGCTTTACGAGCTTCGGGCGCAGGAACTGATGGGCCGGCTCGTAATCGCGGACATCAAAGGAATTGGCCGCGCGCAGGCGGCGCACGAGCCGGCCGCCTTCGCTGGCTTCGCGGCTGGGCCACCACGTGGTGCCGCTCGCGTCCACAAAGCCCGACGCGGTCTGCATTTTCCACTCGGCATCGGTGACCTTCGATTTTTTCAACGGTCTCCATGCCTGGCCCGCGCCATCGATCACGCCGTGACCGGTGATGGCGACGTTGTCAAGGTTCTCACCGAAGATGGGGGAAGTTGAGAGCACGTCTTTCTCCCCTTTCACGTCCAATACCATCAACGGGTACTGTTTGTAGTCTGACGTAAATTGCAGGAGCGCGCCGGCTTCCAAGCGCAACTCGATGTTGCTCTGAAGACGAATCGGGCCGGTCAGCCAGATTCCCGGTGGAACCACGAGCGTCCCGCCGCCCTTCGCCGCGAGCGACGCAATGGCCTTCGCGATGACCTCGGTGTTGAGGGTCCGGCCGTCGTTGGCGCCGCCGCACTGGGCCAGATTCACGACGTTGGCGTGAAACTCGGGCTCCTGGATCTTTGGTATCTGGAAACCACCGACCATCCCGCAGAGCGCCGGTGTGGAGAAACCCAGCAGCAGAAGCAACTGGACGCAGTGTCGCGGGCCGTAACCATTTTGCCGCATGGAAGCTGTCGGGGTCGGGGTTGTTCGCATGATTCCCAACTCCTATCATTTAATCGTATGAGTGAAAAGCCCCGAAACACGGGCCAGCAAACTGGTACGAAAGCGGCTTTTTAGAACTGGAAACGGGAGGAGCAGAACCAGTAATTGACTGGACGTGCTATTCGCGAGTGCACTTTTTTCAGGGTTGTTTGCACAATGGCCAACTTGACTCGTGTGCCTCGTCCCCTAAATAATGACGGGGACGGGACAACATAATCAGTGTGGCGCGCAGTTCCCTGCACGCAACCTGAGTTGTTGGCGAGCAACCAAATAGTCGAGACGGAAAAAACCAGGCGGAGACGTTTTGTTTGACCAATCAGACGAATTATCGCCGAAGGGAGAAGCCATGAGGACCGCGACGCACCTACCCGAAATCACATCAACATTTTACCAACCATTCCACCGGCTGGCGGTGACACTGGCTCTGGCGTTGGGACTACTCGCGGCCGCGGTCAACAGCCGCGCGGCAGTTCTCACATGGACAAATACTGTCAGCGACTACTGGGCGGATCCCCAAGCGTGGGGCACAGGGATTGTCCCGGGCCCGGCTGACGACGCGACCTTCAGCGCCACCACCACTTTCACGGTGACGATTACCAATAACACATTCCTTGACAGCATCGATGTCAAAAACACCGTGGGACAAATCCTAACACTGGACACACAGGGGAATACAATCGCGCTTTACAAGCCCGGCACTGGGCAGCCCACCGTGTTTCTCTCGGGCGACTCAAGCGGCTCAACCGCCATCGTCTATATAGTTTCGTCGACCACTCCGGGGACTATGATCTGCACCAATGCCGGTACTTCCAGCTCCAACGGTATCCGATTTAGCGCCGGCCGAAGCGGCAACGGCACGATTGTCGTCTCCAACATGACGGTCATTACTGGGGGCGGTTTGTTCGGCAATAACCAGGTAATTTGTGGCAATAGCACCGGTCCCGGCTCTCAGGGTCACATTATTATTACCGGGCCCACTACCTATTGGACGAACAACGCCTCCTTGAACATTGGCAACAACGGAGCTGCCACCTCCAACCTCGTTGTGATCTCGGACTCGGCATCGATGACCTGTGTGGGCACTTTCACCACGGGCACGTCCGGCGCCAGCGGCAATTCGCTCTTGGTGGATTCCGGCGGCCAATTCTACACGCGTGTCGGGGGAACAACCATCGGCACCGGCTCCGGCGCCAACAACTCTGTGACCGTCCGGAACGGTGGTCTTTGGGACCTCAATAATACGGCACTCCCCATTGGTGGCACGGGTACGGGCAACTCACTGACGATTGGCGCTACCGCCACCGTGCAAAGCGTGTCGGTAGCCACCATCGCTTCGGGGAATTCCTTGTTCCTTGCGGGCGGCCTGCTCAGCACGTCCGCCGGGCTGACCAACAACTCCGGCACGATCTCGGGTTTCGGCACCATCGTGGGCAACATCGTCTTTGCGGGCTACGGCACCCTGACCCTTGGTTCCGGGAACTCGGTTGGAACACTCGTCGTGTCCAACAACGTGATCGTGACCTCGATCTCCACCAACACGACCATCATCAAGTTGAACAAGAACCAGGCCGCCAGCAACGACTATCTCGATGTCGTCGGCGCACTGACGGAGGCCGGCACATTGACCGTCAACAACGTTGGCCCCGGACTCGTCGGTGGCGATACCTTCCAGATATTTTCTTCCGGGAGTCCCTCCGGCAATTTCGGGACGACCAACCTGCCATCACTGGGTTCCCAGCTGATTTGGAACACCTCGCAGTTGGGTTCTCAGGGCATCATCTCGATCATTCTTTTGCCCAGCATGACGGGACCGGCGGACCAGGCGTGCTTCCCGGGTAGCAACGTGACGATTAGCGCCGTGGTCACCGGCGTGCCGGTGCCGTCGCTGCAGTGGCAACTGGCCGGCACGAATCTTGTCGGAGCAACCACGTCCTCCCTCTACATCCCGAATGCGCAAACCACCGACTCCGGCGAATACTGTTTGATTGCCAGCAACATTGGCGGCTCGGTCACCAATTGCATGGCCCTCTCGGTCTGCGCCGGCGGGTGCCCGCCAACGATCAACGGGCCGACGGACCAGACCGTCATTCAAGGCAACTACGGCACGTTCGCTGCCTCCGTGGCCGGCCTGCCCGCGCCCGCGATCCAGTGGCAGCAGAACGGGACCAACATCCCCGGTGCCACAGATGTGCCGTTGATCCTGACGAACGTTCTCTTCGCACAGAACAACTACGTTTATTCGATCATTGCAAGCAACGAGGCGGGTTCGGCGACCAACAGCGCGACGCTGACCGTCATCGTGACGCCGGCCTTCACCCAGCAGCCGACGAACTATGTCGCAACGGTCGGCCAGAGCGCGTCGTTCTCGGTATCGGTCACGGGCGTGCCCACACCGACGTATCAGTGGTATTTCAACAACAGCCTCATCGGCGGCGCCACGGGTCCGACGTACACGATTCCCAGTGTCACCGCTGCCAACGCGGGGACCTACTACGTCAATGCCATCAACACGGCGGCAACCGTGCCGAGCAGCACCGCCAAGCTGACGGTGCTTTCCACCATGACACCTGCCTCGATAACGCCGGCGAACAGCGCGGTGAATGTCTGCTACGACACGCCGCTGTATATCACGTTCAGCCAGGCGCCGGTGTTGCAAGACACGGGCACGATTCGCATTTACAATGTGACCAATCCTCTTGCGCCTGTCGACACATTGGACATGACCCAGAACTTCACCAACAACGTCCCGTATGCCGTTAACATTCAGGGGCGGTTGATTGGGGGAGAGACGTTCAATTCTTTCCCGGTCATCATTTCGGGCAACACGGCGGCGATGTACCCTCATCTGGACGTGCTGAGTTCCAACCAGACGTACTTCGTGACGGTCGACCAGGGTGTCTTCACCGATACCAATGGCGCGCTGTTTGCCGGTATTACCACCACCAACGGGTGGGTGTTCACCACCAAACCCACCGGCCCGGCCAATCCGACCAACATCGTCGTCGCTGCCGATGGCAGTGGTGACTTTGTGACAGTCCAAGGCGCCGTGGACTCGTTGCCGGCCAATAACACGACTTACACGCTGGTGAACATCCGCAACGGCACCTACACGGAAATCGTCGATACCAAGGGCAAGAATGATATCACGTTCCGCGGCCAGAGTCGTTCGGGCACGATTGTGGAATATCCCAACAATGCGCTCGTGGCCCCCGGTGGCAGCACGCACTACCGCATGGCGTTCAAGATCTACGCCAACAACCTGGCGGTCGAAAACATGACGGTTGCCAACACCACGGCGCAAGGAGGCCAGCAATCCGAGGCGTTGATGCTTGAAGCGGGCGTTACGCAGTTCATCTTGAACAACGCCGAGGTGGACAGCCGTCAGGACACCATCTACGCCAACAGTCTCCCGCAGTCCCAGGGGTATTTCTACAACAGCCTCATACAGGGCAACTTCGACTACATCTGGGGTGGGGGCGATCTCTTCGTAACCAACTGCCAATTCCAGACGATTCCGACCGCCAGCAGCTACAACCTGGCGGCCCCGCGCACCGACAACAGCTCGATCACCGGCTGCGGCAGCTGGCGCGGGCCGGATGGCAACTTATCGAGTAACGGCATTTCGTTCGTGAACTGCCTGCTCACAAGGTCCAGCAGCACCGTTTCCAATATCACAATGTCGGATTCGAACGGGTTCGAGGACGGCGTGGCGTCCTGGATCTTCTGTCATATCGACGTCACCGGCGGCAACGGCTACGTGACCCCGGCCTCGAACGTTGTGGCCACCCAGATCCTGTGGCAATATGGGAACAGCAATCTGAACAACTCGGCCGCAGTCGACCTGGGTCTCACGACGCTCACCAACAACGATCCCCGACTGGCCTGTGCGGGTTCCGCGACATGCTGGTTGTACGGCTGGGTGCCGCAACTGTCCCCGAACATCCTGACCAACCCGGTCAGCGTGACGGTAACCGCCGCCATGACCGCGACGTTCAGCGTCGCCGCCACCGGCGTCCCTGATCCGTCCTATCAGTGGCTCCTGAACGGCACGAATGTGATCAACGCCACCGCAAGCGATTCGACTTTGGTCATCTCGAATGCCTTGGCGGGAGATGCCGGTGTGTATTCGGTGATCGTGTCGAACAGCGCGGGCACTGTGACGAGCAGCAACGCGACGTTGACGGTTGTGGGTACGGGACCGACGGCCAGCTTCACGGCCAATCCAACCTCGGGCACGGAACCGTTGGGTGTGACCTTCACGGACACTTCCACTGGCTCGCCAAATATCACGCTGTTCTGGGACTTCGGCGACAACAGCCAGGCCACCAACGCTGGCGGCTCGATCTTCGTGCATACATACGGGGCGGGCATCTACACGGTGACGTTGACCGCCAGCAATGCCTTCGGCGCCAACAGCACGCTCGTGTCGAGCGACCTGATTAACGTAGTCTCGCCATTCAACCAGTGGGAAGCGAACTACGGCCTCACCAACGCCGGCTGCACGGTCTGTGGCGGGGACGCCTCCTACACGGGCGACGGCATGAGCAATACCAACAAGTTCCTCGCGGGCTTCAATCCGACCAATAGCGCGGCGTATCTGCACGTGATTAGCGTCGCCAGGATAAACAATGGCCAGGACATCCAGGTTACCTATCTCGGCGCCAATGGCGACAGCAACTCGACGTTGGGCAGCCTGACGTACACCAACATCTTGGATTACACCACCGGCGCGAACGACGGCGGGTACTCCAATATCAACTTCACGAGTACCGGCCAGATCAATATCCTCAGCGGAGGAAACGGCTCTGGCGTGGTGACCAACATGGTCGATCCCGGCGGGGCGACGAATGTCCCATCGCGATACTACCGCGTCCGTGTGTTGGTGCCCTAGACGCACCAACTAGGAAACCTGGGATCATCGGAATTCGTTGGTCGATCATCGGGCGGCCCAAGGAGGCCGCCCGAGAGCTATGGCACCCTATACGCTTCGCCTTCACACGTGGCGGATTACTCTTGCCGCGGTAGCCAGACGTTTCATGGAGAAATAGAGCGCAAATTTAGGCTTGCGGTAGACGGCCTGCTTGTGTCCTCATACTGTGATAGCGGGAAAGGGGACAATCACGGTGAACCTTCGACGGCGAGACATTCGGTACGAACCTGTGCAATTCTTCAGAGCCTCTTGGAGTCGGAGATTCCTTTGGGCTGCCCTGATATCGGCCTCTCTGGCAGTGGCCGGGTCTGGGTACGCCGATCCGCCGTTGCCAAGTATCTCCAACCAGGTGTTTGTCGTTACGAATACGGCGTTTGCCGGCGGCGCGTACGGGAACGGGGCATCGAACAACGCCGCCGCGATCAACGCGGCGATTGCGTATGCGTCGGCCAACGGCGGCGGCACCGTCGAGATCCCGAAGGTGGGCGCGTTGACCAACTATCTGTCCGGCCCGATCACGATGGCCAGCCACGTCAACTTGCAGATCGATGGCGGCGCGATGCTGCAGATGCTCCCGTACGGCACCTGGCCCTCTACCACTCCGTTCATCGACGGGGCCACCCTCACCGATGTCGAAATCAACGGGCCGGGCACCATCGATGGACAGGGGACGAACTGGTGGTTGGCATACCATAGCAGTAAGGTATCCCGACCTAATTTTGTCGAGTTCGACCATTGCACACGGGTGCTGATTCAGAACGTGGTGCTGCAAAACCCGCCGACATTCCACATTTATTTGAAGAACAGCGACACGAGTGTCACGATCCAGGGCATTACGATCAACACCCCGTACGATTCGCCCAATACCGACGGGTCTGACATCAGTTCCACCAACGTTCTGATCCGCAATTGCTACATCAGCGATGGAGACGACAACCTCGAGATCGGGGGCAGTGGCGATGTGGCGACGGACATTACCGTCTCTAATTGCACGTTCGGCACCGGACATGGCCTGTCAATTGGCAGCAAGATAGCCGCCGGGGTGAACAATCTGCTCGTGAGCAACTGTACATGGAACGGCACCGAGTACGGGATTCACATGAAGTCGGATCGGGGCATTGGCGGGTTGGTCCAGAATCTCACGTATGAGGACCTCATCATGTCCAACGTGAATTTCGCCATCGCCATCTACAGCTACTACAACGAAATCGGAGCGCCCGCCAACACCATCAGTGTCACCCCGTTCATGGCGTCCACGGACGTCGTGCACTCGGTCTCAGAAACGCCGGTCTGGCAGAACATCACCATCAGCAATGTGACGGTGACTTCGATCGGCGCGAATATCGCCGGCATCATCTGGGGCCTGCCGGAATCGCTCGTGTCCAACGTCGTGCTCGACGACATCAACATCTCCGCCCCGACCAAAACCTTCTGCGTGTATAACGCCACGGGTATTCAGGTCATCGACTCGAACTTCACCGCGCCGACCACGGGCACGAACACCTGGACGATCTACAACGCCGGGATGACCATCAGCAATAGCGTGGCCAACACGAATGTGGTGACCCTGGGTGGATTGGCCGCGCCGCCGACCAACAACGTCCTGGCCTTTTTCGACGCGCAGGCCGCCATTACCAACACGAGTTTGCTCGGGACCAGCTCCATTACCCTGGAAGCCAGCACACTCACGTTCACCGAGGATTCGGTGTACTTCAGCAATAACCTCTTTCTGGCCGCCGGCACGCTGGCTGTCACCAGCGGCACGAATTTATTCACCGGCGCGTTCAGTGGTTCCGGCCCCTTGACTCTGGATTTGATCGGTGGCAGCTTGCTGGCGCTGCTAGGCGATTCCACGGGCTTCAACGGAGCCGTGACGATCAGCAATGGTACATTGTTCGTCGACAACCCGACGGGCAGCGGAACCGGCGCCGGTGCGCTCACCGTGGCCGGCAGCGCCACGCTGGCCGGCAACGGCGTCATCACGGGACCGGTGACGGTGAACGGGACACTGGCCCCGGGCAACGATGGGCCGGGCACGTTGACCATCAGTAACAATCTGGCGCTGAATGGCTCGTCGGCCATGAACTACGTGCTCGGCACAAACAGCAGCCTCGCCGTCGTAAGTGGCAACCTCGCGCTGGATGGCGCCATTAACGTTACGGATGGCGGCGGGTTTACCTACGGCGCCTACACGCTGTTCAGTTATGGCGGGACGCTGACCACGAACGGCAGCCCGTCGATCCTGACGATTGGCACCGTGCCCAACACGAACCTGATCTATTCGATCAACATCAGTTCCAACGGATACGTCCGGTTGATCGCCAACACTCCCCCGCCGACGGTCGTCCTGACGCTCCCGACCCTGGGCGCCGTCGACAACACCATCACGCTGAGTGCGACCGCAACGGATTATGTTTCCGTCGTCAAAGTCGAGTTCTTTCGGGACAATGGCGTGTTGCTGGGGACCGTCACCACCCCGCCGTACGGCGTGACCTTCGACACCACAACCGTGGACGACGGGTCCCATTGCTTCTACGCCACGGCGTATGATCCGAACAACAACGTGGCCAGTTCCTCCACCAATTGCCTGATCGTGGACAATCTGCCTCCGACGGCGCCCACCGGGCTCACGGCCACGGCAGTTTCCACCAACCAAATCAACTTGAATTGGAGTCCGTCCACGGACGCCGCGGGGGTGACGGGCTATCAGGTGATCCGTGGCGGATCATCCTTTGCGAACGTAACCACCAACTACTACTCGGACAGCGACCTCGCTACCGCGACGGAGTATTGTTACACTGTTGCCGCATTCGACAGTCTCGGACATGTCTCCGCTGACGCCGAGGTTTGCGCACAGACGCTCGGCCCCGCCAGCTCGGTGCAGGGCGTGTATAACGGGCTCGTCCTGCAAACCAATGCGCCGTCCTCCGCCAGTTCGGGCTTGATCCAGGTGACAGTGACGCCGTCGTTGTCATTTACCGGCAAGTTGACCATCGAAGGTGCTCGTGTCTCATTTGGCGGATTCCTCGATTCCTTTGGCAACGCGACGAGCTTCGTCACCCTTCCCGGTAACAATCCATCCCAGGTGACCCTCCATGCGCCACCGGATGGAACCGACCAGATCACCGGAACGGTTTCCAATAGTGAGTTCAGGTCTGCACTGCTGGCCGACAAGGTGACTTTCAGTTCCCACAATCCGTGCCCGTTTGCGGGCCGCTACACGATGGTGATCGAGCCCCCGCCGGGGAACGATCCAGACATCCCCCAAGGATTCGGGTACGGCACGTTGACCGTCGCGTCCACCGGCCTTGCTCACCTCCAGGGTGTTCTCGGTGATGGCACAAAAATCAAGTCCACGGCCCCGTTGTCGAAGCACGGGACGTCGCCGTTCTACGTACCTCTCTACAGGAACCAGGGCGCGTCGGTTGGATGGCTGACATTCGCCACCAACGGTACAATCCAGGCGACGCTGGATTGGTTCAAGCCCGCGATCTCCGGTTCCACGTTCTACCCCAACCGTATTGCCACCAATGTCACCCTGTCCGGGGAGGTTTTCGTACCGCCTGCGGATAACGGCCCGGAGCCCTCCGGCACGCGACAGGTCACATTGACCGGAGGCAATCTGGTGGGCAGTCTGGTGGAGACAGCCGTTGTCAACTCGGTGGGCCATGTGTCCGTGTCTCCCCCGAACAACGTGAACCTGCAGATGAAGCTCAATCCGTCCACGGGCCTTTTCAGTGGGAGCTTCACCCATCCCGTGCTGAACAAGACGGTCAAATTCAACGGGTCGTCCCTGCAGCTCGACGGATCCGGAGCCGGGCTGTTTCGGGGGTCGGATGAAACTGGCTCTGTGATCCTTGAATTGGCGCCGTGATCCGTCGCGCTCGGGCGGGTGGTTCCCTTTGAGCATCAAATGGTTCGACTGACGGAGTGACGCCAATGCTTGCGGGCAAAGGACAAGCAACCAGCCCCATGGCAAACGAGCCGGCTTCGCCAACGTCACCCACCGGCCGGTTTCGGTGGGTCATCTGTGCCCTGCTGTTTGTCGCCTGCCTGATCAATTACATGGATCGCCAGATTCTCGGCATCCTCAAGCCCGAGCTTTCCGGGGTGTTTGGCTGGTCCGAACGAGACTACGGCACTATCGCCATCGCGTTCCAGGCTTCCTACACGATTGGGCAAATCCTCTTCGGGCCGTTCATCGACTGGCTGGGCACCAAGAGCGCCTACGCGCTTTCCGTCGTTTTCTGGAGCCTGGCAGCCATGTCACACGCGCTGGCGCGCTCGGTACCGGGTTTCTGCGCGTCGCGGTTCGCACTGGGACTCGGCGAATCCGGCAATTTTCCCGCCGCCATCCGCACGACCACGGAATGGTTTCCTCCCAAGGAACGTTCCGTCGCCACGGGCCTGTTCAATTCCGGGGCCAACATTGGGGCCATGTTCGGACCACTGCTCGTGCCGGTGCTGGCGATCCACTTCGGCTGGAGAGGAGCGTTCATTGCCCTTGGCCTGGTTGACTTGGTCTGGCTCTGTTTCTGGCTTGGCCTGTACGATCCGCCGGAGACATCGAAACGGGTCGATGCGAACGAACTCGCCCACATTCACGCCGGGGCGGGCCAACTCGAGTTGAAGATCCCGTGGACGAGACTGCTTGGCTACCGCGAGGCCTGGGGGTACTATGGCACCTGTGTATTGGTTGGCCCGGTCTGGTGGTTCTACGGGTTCTGGTTGCCGGACTTCTTCAACAAACAGTTTCACCTCAACATGAAACAATTTGGCCCCCCGTTGGTGATCGTCTACGCGATTGCGGGCCTCGGCAGCATCATGGGCGGGGCGATTTCCGCGTGGTTTCTCAAGCGCGGCTGGCGGGTCAATCCCGCGCGCAAGACCGCGTCGCTGCTGTGCGCCTGCGGCACCTTGCCGGTCATCCTGGCGCCGCGAGTGAGCAGCGTGTGGCTGGCCGCCGGTTTCTTTGCGCTGGCCGCGGCGGCGCACCAGGGCTGGTCGGCCACTATGTACACGGTTGTGGCCGATATCTTTCCCCGTCGCGCGGTCGCGTCCATCGTCGGATTCGGTGGCACGCTGGCGTCGCTCACGACCATGGCGTTCTTCTGGCTCGTCAGCACCATTCTCCAGAACCAGGGGCAGTATCAGGCAATTATGTTGATCTGCGGCAGCGCCTACGTTTTGGCCTGGATCATCTTCCAGATCGCCGTCCCGCAAATCAAACCGGTGAGGATCGAATGACCTCGCCCACCGCGACCAAGTCTGCTCGACGTGTTCCGGTGCCTCGCCACGGCGGAAAGGGTCGGACGTTCCGCAACCCGATCATCTTTGCCGATTACTCCGACCCGGATGTTATCCGCCACAACGACGACTTCTATCTGGTGGCCTCCAGCTTCCACTGCACGCCCGGATTGCCAATCCTTCATTCGTACGACCTGATCAATTGGAGAATTATCAATCATGCCGTCAACAACCTCCCCCATCCGCGCTTCGCCGGGGTCCAGCACGGCTGCGGCGTTTGGGCGCCGGCCATTCGGTTTCACGCCGGCAAATTCTGGATTTTCTTTCCCATGCCGGACGAAGGCATTTACATGACGACGGCAAAGGACCCGGCCCGCGTGTGGTCGGAACCTCATCTCGTGCAAGCCGGCAAGGGGTTGATCGATCCGTGCCCGTTTTGGGACGATGATGGCAACGCCTACCTCGTCCATGCCTGGGCGAAGAGCCGCGCAGGATTCCATAGCCTCCTCACCCTCCACCGCATGAGCACGGATGGCAGGAAACTCCTCGACAACGGGACCGTGGTATTCGATGGCACCGCGCGCCATCCCACGATTGAAGGACCGAAGCTTTATAAGCGCGACGGCCAATATTACATCTTCGCTCCTGCGGGAGGTGTCGAGAATGGTTGGCAGACCGTCCTGCGTTCGACCAACATTTTCGGACCATACGAGGACAAGGTCGTTCTCGCGCAAGGCAAAACGGAAATCAACGGGCCTCACCAGGGCGCCTGGGTCGAAACGAAGTCCGGCGAATCCTGGTTCATCCATTTTCAAGACCACGGTCCTTACGGACGCATTGTCCATTTACAGCCCATGAAATGGGTCAATGATTGGCCGGTGATCGGAAACGACGACGATGGGGATGGCCGGGGCGAACCCGTGGCCTCCTTCAAGAAACCGGCGATGGCGCGTGGACGCCGCAGCATCGCATCGCAGACCAGTGATGATTTCGATTCGCGCAAGCTTGGCCGGCAATGGCAATGGCAGGCAAACCACCAGGAAAGCTGGTATTCACTCTCCGCGCGGCCTGGCTGGCTGCGATTGTTCTCGGTGCCGCCGCCACGCAAGACCGTCAATCTCTGGCCAGTCCCCCATCTGCTCCTCCAAAAGCTTCCGGCGCCGGAGTTCTCGGTCGCCACCAGATTGGACGTCAGCCACCTGGCCGTTGGCCAACAGGCGGGGCTGATCATGATGGGGCAGGATTACTCTTACGTCGCCGTCCGACGAACGCCGGCCAACTACCGCGTGGTCAAGGTTGCCTGCCAGAATGCAGCGGAAGACGGTTCCGAAATCATTGAGGATAGTGTTCCCTGTCCCGCCAAGGCCGTGGAACTTGTGATCGACGTTCGTGCCGGCGCCGTCTGCACGTTCCGTTACAGCTCGGACGGTGATAACTTCGTTCCCTTGGGCAAACCGTTCACTGCCCGGAAAGGCAACTGGGTGGGTGCCAAGGTCGGATTATTTTCCATGTCAGCTTTCGGTAATCGGAAAACTGGATACGCCGACTTTGATTGGTTTCTTTACACCTGACGGGGGTTTGCAAAGAATAGGAACCGTACCATGAATATATCAAATACCATCGCCGGCCGTCTCACCTTCTTGATGTTGACCGCGCTGCTTGTCGTCTCACCATTGTGCGTCAGTCATGGTGAACCCATCAAACCAGACGTCACTGTTGCGCCCGATGGCAGCGGAGATTTCAAGACGATCCAGGAGGCCATCGATTCCATCCCGTCTGACAACGGCCAGCGCATGATTATCTTCATCAAAGACGGCGTCTATCACGAGAAAGTGCGGATTGACGCTGATTTCGTCACTCTGCGAGGCCAGAGCCGACAGGGTACGCGGATCGAATTTCCCCAGGGTACCGACGAGTTCAACCAGAAGCCGGACAAGATCGGGCGCGCCGTCGTCAACATTAACGGCAACGATTGTGTCGTCCAAAACCTCACGGCCAGGAATACCCAGGGCGTCATCGGTCCGCATGCGTTTGCCGTGTATGGCACCGCCGACAGGACCGTGATCGAGGACAGCGACGTGCTCAGCCAGGGGGCCGACACACTGGCATTGGCCTGGTCGAAAGATCAGCGCAGCCGGTCGTATCAGGCGCGGCTCAGCATCTGTGGATCCGTGGATTTCGTGTGTCCGCGCGGCTGGAGTTACATGGCCGATTGCACGTTGCGTCAGGTCAACCCCCGGGCCGACGCGACCATCTGGCACGACGGGTGCAAAGATAAGGACATGAAGTTCGTCCTGCGCAACTGCCGGTTCGATGGCGCGGAGGGTGTGAGCAGTTGGATTTTGGCCCGTCATCATCGCGACGCCCAATTCTTCCTGCTGGATTGCGCGTTCTCGAAGACGCTCAGCAATCGGCCTCCGCAGCGTGTCGTCTATCCGATCAATGGGAGCCAGCCGACCGGAGCAGACACCAAGCGAAACCGGGACCTGGATCCCGTGAACGTTTGGGGCGAGCGCGCCTATTACCACAATTGCCATCGTGATGGGGGCGACTATTCGTGGCACAAGGACAACTTCTCCTCCGCACCGGGGTCGCCCACACCCGGCCAAATCACCGCCGCGTGGGCGTTCGCGGGGACCTGGGACCCCGAACGAACTGACGGGCCGGTCATTCAGAGAACCGATGAACAGGGTGGTCGGATTGCCGTGACATTTGGCGAGAGTGTGACCGTTAAGGGAAAACCACGAGTGGTCCTGCAATCGGGCAGGTTTCTGGAATATGCAGGCGGCAGCGGCAGCACGACCTTGGTCTTCTCCGCCCCGGCCGGGCCCCGAAGCGACGCTGTGCGGTTGGACCTGCACGGCGGCACCATCATCGCGTCCGAAGCCTCCGCCACTCTGCGCGCGGTCAAGAACTGGCGGCTGCTAACGAGCCGCCAGACGCTGCCATGACGAGATTGATTCCCCCCGCCGGCTGATGGTGCGCCACCAGAATGACGGCAGGTTTGATTCATTCCACGCCTTGATTGTGCTTGATTAAGACGTCACGAAACCACCAGCATGGAGCCGTGGCGCACGGAAACGGACCGATCCGCTCGCCACTCACTTGAAACCGAGCAAACACACCTGGGGCATGTGGCAGCGTCGGGAGTGCCTGATTCCGACCCTGCGGGGTTGGATCGTCCTGCTGCTACTCGGGGTTGCACTCGCCGCACTCGGTATCAGCGGAGCGCACACATTCCTCACCGTGAATGATCCGGTCCCCAGCGACATCCTCGTGATTGAAGGATGGATTCCGGATTATGCGCTGCAAAGAGCGCTGGCTAACGTCGCGGGCGATCACTACCGCAAGATCCTCGTGACCGGCGGACCCATAAGCTCCGGCACCCTCCTGTGTGGCTACACAAACTGGGCCGAACTCGGTGCGGCCACGTTGATTCGGCTCGGCGTCGATACGAACACGATCGAGGCCCTGCCCGCCGCCAGGGTGACCCGGGATCGCACGTACGCGTCAGCAGTTGCGTTGCATACCTGGCTCCATCGTCATCACATCGACACCGCGTCGCTCAATATCATGACGATGGCCGACCACTCACGGCGCACGCGCCTGCTCTTCCGCAAGGCATTGGGCCGCGAGTATCAAGTGGGCATCATCAGCATTGAGAATCAAGACTACGACCCCAATCGGTGGTGGCAATCAAGCGAGGGCGTCCGCACGGTTGTTGGCGAAATGATCGCCTACGGCTACGCGCGATTCCTGTTTTGGCCACCGGCACAGGCCGAGTAGCCCACCGCGTCACACCGCGTTTGGGCCCGGTCGGGAGTGGAGTTCGAGTTCAATTCATGCCTTCTGCGTAGATCCGGTAATGGTATGTTGCCCCATACAACGGACGCGCTGAATCCGCCACGTTAAGAGTCACGGACGAGGCATTCCCTTTGCTTGGATTCATGTACATTTCCAACAGGTCGGCCCGGTTGCGAAGTGCCGGGTTGACCATAAACCCGCTTCTGGCAAGTGGGCGAATGAGCCGGTAATGCTTGGTTTCGTGATCAAGCGTCTCCAGGGTCATTGTGATACCCGCGGGTTTGTACAGAAACTCGCGCAGCTTCCCCAACCAGGTGCTGTCAATCTCGATCTCGATCCACACGGGGCACGGGTAGGCCGACAGCGGCAGCGGATCACCCCAGGTGGCTGTTCCTTCGCGAAGCAGGCGGTGGGGGGCAAGCCGCGGGCTCCCCACATCCCGCTTCAACAGCAGATACTCATTCTCCCCGGCGAACACCCCATAGTTCTGCAGGATCACTTCCAGCGCGCCCGCGTCATCTTCGGCCGCAAAGCGGTCATCAATGGTCTCACACTTGAGAATGACAAATTTTGGAGCCGTGGGCCCGAGATAAAAGCCGCGGTTGCGGGCGACGAGAAACGGGGTATAAGCCGAGTACCCTTGAAACACGGGGCGGGGCTGATAGTTAAGGCCGTTCAAGATTGCGATCGCCTGCTCGTGACCAAATACGTCGACGGAATCCCGGCCGATCAGATGTTTGATGATGGGCAGGGCGTTCTGTTCTTTGACTTGTGACAGCCCATTTTCCAGCTGCGCGCGAAAATCAGACGGATGGAAGAAGGTCGTTCGGTTCAGGACGACTCTGTCATTAGCTCGCGGGAGCAACTCCGCGAAAAACTCCGGCTGGATCAGGAACACGAGGACATAAGAAGACAGCAGTGCGATGAGCGTCATTCCGAGCAGCAGTGCACGGTGTTTGGCTGGCGGACGAAAGACGGCCCATGCCGCCGGCTCGACGAAGAGCAGAAAGGCAAACAAGTTGTCAATATGCCAGAGGTCGGCACGAACGAAACTTTCTTTCCAGGCGAGGAACAACGCCACCCCGAGGACGAGCAGGATTGCCAGATCGCGGTCCTTTTCCTTGCTGGCGCACGCCAGACCAATGAGCAGACTCACCCCCAGCAGGAGTTCGCCCAAACCGCTCCAGAACGCCAACCACGACCCGGTAGCCGCCATCGCCTCGGTATACCCGGACGCCACCTCGTAGGCCCCGCGCAGAAACGGCAGAAACCCCGAGACCTGCTGTTTGGCAAGACACCAAAACAACAACAGACAAACGAGATACGTCATCGCCAGTCCACTCGCCCGACGCCATTTCCGTTTCGACAGTGCGTACACGACAACGATCAGCAGGCTGGCCCCGCATTGCAGGAAAAAAGTGAACTTGGTGAGCGACACAAAGGCAAAGAGGATCCCCGTACCGAGTGCAAGTCCTGGGGATAATTGAGACCCGATCACCAAACAGGCTGATAGGGCAATGACAAACAAATACACCGCGTCGGGTGAAGCCACCGAGAGAAGAACGACATTCACGAAAAACCACCACCGCAAAACAGGGCGCAGCCGCACTGCCAGCCCGGCCATGAGCATCGCAAAGACGCCCTTCAGCGCCAGGTCGAAACCAATCCGGCTCGTCAGAAGATAGCCCGAATACGTGTCGGTCGTGATATATCCCAGCGGGCCATAGGTAAAAATCGTGTCTTTCCCGAATTGCAAGCCTTGGAAGGCAAAGTAGCTCAGGGCACCCTGCCACGACGCGTCCACTTCAGGAAGAAAGCTTCGAGTCGGCGGGTTGACCAGCACCAGCCAAAACAGCACAAACAGCCCAAAGAAAAGGGCCAGACGTCCAACTCGATCGCTTTCCCGGGAGACACTCACGGCGACATTCCCGTCACAAGATCGCAAACAAGGGTGACGGCAGAGCGTGAAAGGCCCCGTATGCCTCTCCATCCATGCGAGTCAGGTGTGGCAACTTCAGGTTCCGGATGTAACAGCGTGCCGCCCCTACTGGTTTCCGAAATTCGGTCGGCTGCGACCGTGGTGCTACAGGTGCCTTTCTGTTCCATCCAACACGAGGAATATCCGGCGACGGATGGAAGGTCAAGAGACTGTTTACCCTGCATCTCCGGAAGGGCACACCGGCTTCTGCCTGCCCAAGAACAGCGGCAGGTGAAATCCTTTCCGCACACAATGGCTGGCGACGGGAACTGATTAACACCTTCCAATGTCGATACTTCCGTGCAGTTTGCCATCCTCGATCTTGGCATACAGTATGCATCCTCACATAGGGCATGACACAGGTTTCTGAATCATTTATTGAAGGAATGGTGGACACCTACAGACAACCGCCCACAGGGCAGTATGACAAGCCCTCGGGCAAGCTCGTCTATCGCAACGAGTTCACCGTCCTGGTCGTGGATGACGATGCGTCGTTCCTGCATCTGGTGAGCTCGGTGTTGCGCAAGCACGGTTACAATGTCTTGAACGCGTCCTCCGGCGTCAAAGGTCTCACCATGCTTACGTATGCCCCCAGCGACATCCGTCTCGTGCTCCTCGATTACACCATGCCCAACCTCAATGGGGACGAAACGCTTCGCCATTTGCGGAAACTCAACCCGTCGATCAAAGTCGTGGCCGTCACATCATCGAACCCCAATCAAGTGGCGGCGTCCTTCCGTGACGGGGTTGACAAGTTTCTCAAGAAGCCGTTGGACGCCCGCGAGCTAATCGCCACGATCGACTCTCTCGTTGGCTCCAGACCAAAAGAGTAGTGGCCTCCGGTTTCGTCGTCCGGTCCGCGAAGATAAATCCCGCCGAATAGGTGACAGGGACCAAGAACCTTCTCGATATACCTGCGCTCTCGCCGACGGGGCTTGGACTCGCACCGTCCCAGACAACGGGCCATGTCGCTCTGCCAGAAGAAAGAATTGGAGGCGGGTGTCGGAATCGAACCGACGGATAGGAGTTTTGCAGACTCCCGCCTTACCACTTGGCTAACCCGCCCTCCCTCGACCCCACCAGAATACCACGCCCTGCGGCTTGTGGCCAGTGGAAAAAAGCTGGTAACGGCGGGCGAACCCGCAAATTTTCCTCCTGCCTACGCGCGCGCAAATTGTCGTAGTCGGCCAACCACTCTTGTCAGCGCTTCGACGATATTGTCGATATCGGCGAGAGTATTGCCCGCCCCAAACGAAAATCGCACCGCCGCCCGCGACAATTCGTGCGATACTCCCATCGCCTTGAGCACGTGCGATGGTTCGAGGGAACCGACCGCGCACGCCGATCCGCTCGAAACCGCCACACCTTCCAGATCGAGCCCGAGCAACAGGCCTTCTTCCTCGCATCCCTCGAAACTGAAATTGATGGTGTTGCCGATGCGTCGTTTTTCGTGACCGTTGCGGTGCACCCCCGTCACGCGCTTCGTAATCTCTTCGCCAAGATTCTCGGTAAGCCAGAACAGCCGGACCTGTTCCTCGTCCATCTTCGCCGTCGCCAACTCCGCTGCCTTGGCCAAGCCGACGATCGCCGCCACGTTTTCCGTGCCCGCCCGCCGCTCGTTCTCGTGGCTTCCGCCAAACAGCAACGGCTCCATCTTCGTCCCGCGCCGCGCGTACAGCACACCGCTGCCCTTCGGCCCGTAAAACTTGTGCGCCGCCATCGACAGCAAATCCACTCCCCAATCGCCCACATTCACCGGCACCTTGCCGAACGATTGCACCGCGTCGGTGTGAAACGGAACGCCGCGCTCCCGGCAGATCGCCGCCAGTTCCGGTATGGGCTGGATCGTGCCGGTCTCATTGTTTGCCGACATCACCGAGACCAACACCGTATCGTCGCGGATCGCCGTTCGCAGGTCGCCGGGATCGACCAGGCAATCGCGGTTCACGGGCAGATACGTGACCTCGCATTCGCCCGTCTTTTCGAGATACTGGCAGGCGTGCAGCACCGCGTGGTGCTCGATGCTGCTGGCAATAATGTGCCGACCCTTCTTCCGCAACGCGCGCGCCACGCCAAACACCGCCATGTTGTCCGCCTCGGTGCCGCCGCCTGTGAAAACAATCTCCCCTTCCTGCGCGCCCAACAGTTTCGCCACGCGCACCCGCGCATCGTCGATCGCCGCCCGCGCCTCGCGTCCAAACACATGCACGCTGCTGGCATTGCCGAAATGTTCCCGCAGATATGGCAACATCGCGTCCAGCACCGTGGGATCCAGCGGCGTGGTCGCGTTATGGTCGGCGTAGATGCGGCTCATGGTAATCAGTCCCGCGAATCCTGTTCGCGGGTCGGTTTGGCGCCGCAAACCAGCCTCGCAGTAATGAAAGGATTAGGTATCACGTTTTCTCAAATGCTATTTTCAGTCCCAGACCAATAAACAAGGCACCCGTAGCTCGCTTGAGCCACGACTCCGTTGAGTGCCGCTGCCGAAGGCGCTGGCTAAAGGCCGACGCGAACCACACAACCAGCATACACCAAATAGTGCCATTGAAAATAAAGGTCAGGCCGAGAATAAGAAAAGCCATCACCTTCATACCGCTGCCTGGTTCGATAAACTGTGGAAGAAATGCCATGAAGAAAAGAGCCACCTTGGGGTTCAGAACATTCGTAAGTATCGCCTGCCGGTAAATGACCCAGCCGGGGACGGGTGGACCGCTCGTGACTTCGTTGTGTGCGGAAGCACGACTGAACAGCATCTGAAAACCAAGATAGACGAGATAGGCTGCTCCAATGAACTTGACAACCATAAACGCGTGACTGGAAGCGACCAATACCGCTGACAAACCAAATGCTGCGGCGAGTGTGTGAACCAGACAGCCCGTGCTTATCCCAAGGACGGAAAGTACGCCGGCGCGCCGTCCTTGCGAAGTGCTCCTCCCAACAATATAGAGCGTGTCTTGACCGGGAGTGATATTAAGCAGAAGTCCGCTTACGATGAATAACCAATAGTTGTGAATGCCAAACATAACCCGCAGTGATGTCTAACGAGGAGCACTAAACCACGCCGAAAGCGTCATCGGCACAGGCTCCAGTGTAATGTCAAATTCCCGCGCCGTGCGTCTGACCGATCATCCGGTCGCGGTCCGCGGCGGCCGTCTTCATCAGCGTCTTGCCGCCTTCCTGGTATACCACCGTCCGCGCCGGCACCGAGTCCAGCAACCACACGTTGCCGCCGATGATCGACCCTTGCCCGATGGTCACATCGCCCAGGATCGTCGCCCCGGCGTAAATCGTCACGTCATCCTCGATGTTCGGATGGCGCTTGACGCCCTTGACGACCCGTCCCTTCTCATCCTTCGGGAAACTCTTCGCCCCGAGCGTGACGCCCTGGTAAATTTTCACGCGCTGGCCGATCACCGTCGTCTCGCCGACGACCACGCCCGTGCCGTGATCGATAAAAAAATGCGCCCCGATCGCCGCGCCCGGATGAATGTCGATCCCCGTTTTGTTGTGCGCCCATTCCGTCATGATCCGCGGAATCAATGCCACATGCCGCCGATACAGCAAATGCGCCATCCGCTGCACCGCGATCGCTTCGATCCCCGGATACGCCAGGATGATCTCCTCGTTGCTGATCGCCGCCGGATCGCCCTCATACGCTGCCGTCACGTCCGTCTGCAGAATCGACCGCACGCCCGCCAGCTCGCCCAGAAACTCCTGCGTCACCCGCGCCGCCGTCCCCGCCAGATCGTTCTTGTCGCAGCCGTCGCACGGACGATACTCCAGGCTCCGCTGGATCTCGTTCTCCAACCGCCGCGCCAGCGACGACACCAGCTCCGAGGTGTACTCGGCCAGTTGATTGGAATGAATCGGGTCCTTGTCGTAAAATCCGGGGAACACCAACCGCAGCAAATCCCGCGCGATCTCCACCACCGCTTCCCGCGATGGCAGGTTCACCCCGTCCAGATGATTGATCCCACCGTACTTGTGGAACGAATCCACCAGACCATCGACAATCAGCGCCAGCTTCTTTGCCATAACGCCGCCAATCTACCCGTGAATCCACCCGATTTCACCTCAATAATTCGCCCCCATCCCCACCAGATTGGCTTCGGAAAATCCGTCCGGAGGGGGTACGAACCCAATGGGAAAACCGGGGGTCGTGCTATCTAAGTGGCTTTCCATCAAGCATATCAAAACGCAGTTTCCGGAAAAAAGCTTGGGCTCATTTCGCAAAAACACCCTTTTGCACAGCCCTCGGTCTCGGGCGCAAACGCCCGGGTAGAGCCAAGTCTTCAAAGCCGGACGCAGCACTAGCGGAGCGAGACGCGCCGAGTGCCCGCCGGTGGTGTAAACGCGACTTCACCGTGCTTTGGTCGCAAACGCTCCGAACCTACGGACCGGAGTTATCCATACCGAACGCGGATACCTATGGCGCGACTCCGAATCGCATCACACAAACTCCGCCGCGACCTCGTCGGCAAAATAGCGCCCAATCCCCCGCCGCGAATCCCCCGGATCTCACCTGAATTATTCGCGCCACTTGCTTTCGCTTTGGCCGTTGTGCCGCCGTCGATACCGCAGGACGGAGAACAACGTGCCGAATAACCTGTTCAAGGCCCGTAGTCCGATGTAATGAAGTAACCGTCGACCCCGGCATGAATTCATCGATCCCCACCAAAACCCGCCGGCCAGAATGGCGGTCCGCTGTATTCTGGTCCGCGGCAATCGCGTTGCTGATTCTTTCGTTGGCGCTGCATCTCTGGAGGATTGATTCCGCACCGCCGGGGTTCAACATCGACGAGAGTTCCAACGCCTACAACGCCTACTGCATCGCCCGGACCGGGGCGGATGAATATGGGACCAGGTTCCCGGTGGTCTTCCGGTGCTTCGATTATGACCATGATGCTGGCATGGTTTATCCTCTGGTGCCAATCATCGATGTGTTCGGCCTGCAACGGTGGGCCGCTCGCCTGCCGAATGCGATCTTCGGTATTCTGACCTCCATCACGTTCGCGTTTCTGGTGCAGCAGCATTGCCGGAAACAATGGCTTTCCCTGTTGTCCGGGTTCTGTTTCTCGGTCACTCCATGGCTCTTTCCAGCCAGCCGGATCGCCACCAGCAGCTACACGCTCTTGGTCTGGGTAGTGACCATGAGTTGGCTGCTGGCGCTGGTGGCGTTGCGGAAACGATCGTGCGTCCTGGCGGTCTGCGCCGGCCTGCTCTGGGCACTCCCCATCTATATCTACAGTGTCGGCCGCCCCATGTCGGTATTGACCCTCCTGTGCTTTGGGCTGGCATTCGTCCGCGTGCTTGTGAAGAGATGGAAAGTGGGGTTGGCATTCGTGCTTGGCTTTATCGCTGTAACCCTGCCGTTGATCCCGGTCGCGTGCCATAATCAGGTCGCCCTGACTGAACGGTTCCGGGTCGTGTGGGTCGGGACGGCCGAGCGGCCGACGGTTGGGCTGATCGCATCCAATTTCCTGTCCCGGTACCCGGACTATTTCAGCCCGGCGTTCCTGTTCCTCAAAGGCGACCCGAACCTGCGCCAGCACACGGGGCGCGGCGGCGAACTGTTTATGTTCCTCGCGCCCCTGGTCCTCGCCGGCCTGTACTGCCTGGTGCGGTTCGCCCGGAGCCGGCCCTGTTACCGTTTTATCGGTCTGGGACTGGTGGTCTATCCGCTGGCCGCCGCCCTGACACCCGATCGGATGCACAGCGGCCGTTGTGTGCAAGGCGTCATTTTCTGGCTGTTGACGGCGGCGATCGGCGCGTACTTCCTGTGGCGGCGGCGCGTGGTCGGGCGAACGATCCTGCTGGCAGCTTGCTGCGCCGGGCTGGTCGAAACGGGGTGGTACTTGAGGGATTATTTTGGCCCCTATCAGGTGCGCTGCCGGTCAGAATTCCAAGCCAACTTTATCGTGGCGCTGCAAGACTGCTTCCGCGCCCTCGGCGACAACCAGACTCTCTACATTTCCCCAAGCGCCTTTTCGCCTTTCAACATGATCCCGGGCACGGACTTCAAACCGTACTTCTATATCCACCTCCTCTTCTTTGGACGCATCGACCCGCTCACCTACCAACACGGCGGCATTCCCCGGGATCGCGTGCGCCTGTACGGTGGGTCGATCACGAACCCCGGGCTGCTGCTTCGTTCCACGATGAGCGTCATCCTTCCCACAGGGGGCCACACGGTACCGGTCGCCGGGGCAACGTATATCCCCGGGAAAGCCACTTACGTCCGCAGTCGGGAACCCGTCCCCCCGAACGCCACACTCATGGAAACGAAACCCGTTGACGGTTTGTTTCCTGCCGAGGTTAGGTACGAGGTCTACGAGGTCAAATAAGGAGTGGTCCCCTTTTTGGCAAAAGTAAAGGGCGATTCAGAAGGCCACCATCCAAACGTTCACTTCACTGTTTCGGACGGTCGATCAGACGTATCCGGTTGGGAGGAAGCACGCAACCGTCATGGCGCGGAAATTGAAAACGGGAGGTTACGCTCGACCGGTTGCCGACTCGTTTGGGCCGACCGAGCAACCAATTTCTCCTTCGCTCTTGTCTTGGCCCATGCTCGTGGCCTGAACTGCCTGATCTCCGTGATCTTCGCCGCAAATCACCACGATTTCATCTTGGCGACTTGCGCCATCTGGATTCGCTTTGACCATTGTGCTGTCGTTGATATCGCAGTATAAATCTACCGATGCCGTATCAGCCATCCCAATCCGCGCTGGCCAAACCCGCCGCGTTCCGCCGACGGCTCGGAGTCTTGGCCGTCCAACTCATCGCCGCCCAGGCTCTGTACCTCGCCTTGGGGCTTTACCTGCTGTACAGCGGGTTCACCGCTCCCACGGATGCGCCGTCGCGAGCGCCGTTTACCATCGGTGCGTTCGCGTTCGGGATACTGGGCGTGATCGCGTCCTTTCCCGCCGTCAATATCCTGTCGCGACGACAACCTCCCGGCGGCGACTTCCCCGCGCTCGCTGTCGAACTTCAGCGACGGTTCTTCATCGGGTTCGCCTTTTCGGAGATCGCCTCCCTGGCCGGGTTGCTCATCTTCTTCCTGTTCGCCGACATCACGGTCCTGATTTTCCTGGTCGGTGCGTCCTCCGCCTCCATCGCCGCCCACTACGCGCGCGTGCGCAAGATCGTGGACGACTTCGAGCGGACGGCGCGCTGACAAGACGCAACAAGATACGCACTACACAAACTCCGCAGCGACTTCGTCGGCAAACAGAATCCCGCGCTTGGTGGGCTGAAGACGACCGTGACTCCACTGGACCAGGTCGGCGGACAGCAACTCGGCAATCTGTTTGTCCCAGCGGCCTTTCACCAACTCGGCCGGCACACCGGCGTTCATCCGCATCCCGAATGCCGCGCGCTCGGCGGCGCGCAACTCAGGCGTGATCGCCTCTTCAAAGCTGACAACTGCCTTCTGGCTCCTGACCCCTTCGACGTACCGATCGATATCCGGCGCGTTTTGCCACCGCTTGTCGCCCACGGTCGAGCACGCGCTCGGCCCGAGCCCGACGTACTCCTTGCCTTCCCAGTATGCGATGTTGTGCGCGCATTCCCGATCCGGTTTCGCGAAGTTGCTGATCTCGTATTGACGATAGCCCGCCGCCGCCAGCATCTCCATGCTGGTCTCGTACATCGACAGTTCCAGTTCTTCGTCGGGCTTGATCAGTCCCTGTTCGAGCAGCGACCAGAAATGCGTGTCCTCTTCCAGAATCAGGCAATACGTCGAGAGATGCTCCGGCTCAAGCTGGATGGCCAGGGCCAACGTCCGTTTCCAATGTTCCATCGTCTGGCCCGGCAACCCGAACATTAAATCGAGATTGATGTTCTGGAAGCCCGCCTCGCGCAGTCTCTCGTAAGAATTAATGGCCCCCGCCACCGAATGCACGCGCCCGATCGTTTCCAATAATTCATCATCGAGCGCCTGCACGCCCATGGAAATGCGATTGACGCCAAACTCGCGAAACAATCTCGCCTTCTCGCTCGATACCGTCGACGGATTGCATTCGATGGTCCACTCGCTGACTTGCCCCAATGGAAGCTTGCTCGCGAGCCCTTCCAATACCCGCCGCATCAGCGGCGTGGGCAACAGGCTCGGTGTGCCGCCGCCAAAAAAAATGGTTCTCGGCCCGAGTTGCGACGCGAATCGGTCGAGTTCCGCCAGCACCGCGTCCACATAACCTTCCATTTTCGCCGCGCTGCCTGCCTCCGAGTAGAACGCGCAGTACTGGCACTTCGCCGCGCAGAACGGCACGTGCACGTACAGGTGCTCGACTTTGGCCGATGGAATTCTCATACTTCTCGCGTAACGATACCCTTGTCCATGACGGCAGACAAACCCCAAATCATCCTCGCCAGCGCGTCACCGCGGCGCGAGCGGTTGCTGCGCGAGTTGGGCTTGCGCTTCATCGTCGTGCGCCCGGACGGCACCGAAGAATTGGCCGGCGGCGCGGCGCCCGACGTGGTGGCCATGCAAAACGCCCAACGCAAGGCCCGCGCCGTGGCGGGCCGGCATCCCCACGCGATGGTCATCGGCGCGGACACCATCGTCGTGCTCGACGGGAAGATTTTCGGGAAACCGCGCGACCGCGAGGACGCCCGGCGTATGCTCGGCCAACTCACGGGACTACGTCACGAGGTTATCACGGGCGTCTGTCTCGTCCACCGCTCCCTCGACACGGAACTGGTTTTCGCCGACACCACCCGCGTGTGGATGCGTCCGCTCCAGCCCGCCCAAATCGCCGAGTACCACGCCAAGATCGACCCGCTCGATAAGGCCGGGGCCTACGCGATCCAGGAGCACGGCGAAGGCGTCGTCGAGCGGATCGACGGCAGCTACAATAACGTCATCGGGTTCCCCACCGAACGCCTGCAGGCGACGCTCGAGCGGCTGGGCATGCTTTGATCGCGGCGCATCTCGACGCCGCGCGGCGACCCTCAATTACCGGCCACCAGGCGATAGCCGATGCCGGGTTGCGTCTCGATCAGCCTCCCGCTGTCGGGCGTCTCCAGCTTCTTGCGCAAGTGCGTGATGTACACACGCAGATATTGCAACTGGCTCTCCGCATCCGGTCCCCAAACAGCGCGGAGCAACTGCTTTTGCAGCACCACCTTGCCGGCGTGACGCACCAATTCGTGGAGCAGCGCGTACTCGGTCGCGGTCAGATGCACCTCGCTGTCCTGTACCGTCACGTTGCGCGCGCTCATATCAATGGTCAGATCGCCGTGCACATACATCGGCTCCTCGAACGCCTCGGGGGAATGCCGCCGCAACGCCCGCAGCCGCGCCAGCAATTCGTCCGTGCCGAACGGCTTGGTCACGTAATCGTCCGCGCCGTTGTCCAACGCGGCCACCTTGTCCGCTTCGCGGTCCCGCACGGTCAGTACCAGCACCGGCGTGCGGCTCCATTCGCGGAGCCGCTTGAGGACCTTCAAGCCATCCATGTCGGGCAACCCGAGGTCGAGCAGGATCACATCGGGCCGGCGCGACGCCGCCAGTTGCAGCCCCAGATCGCCCGTCTCCGCCTCGCAAACCTGATACCCCTGCACCTCCAACAACACGCGCAGCAACCGGCGGAGTGGACGCTCGTCATCAATCACCAGCGCGGTGTACGAAGACTTCATCGCGTCGGCCGCCGCCGACCCCCGCCGATCGGCGGATTCCCGCTGCGGGGGAGCGGTGGTGACCATATTTTGTTCTGTCCTCTGTTTCGAAGGCTACCGGTTACGACGGCGCGCCGTAGTGCTTCCGCAATTCGAGATTGACCTCAAGGACGTTGATCATCTTCTCGCCCGCGAGCCCGCCAAACGGCGCAAACGCCTTGTCTTGCAGGAGCTGTTCGATCTCGGCGCGCACCTTTGCCGGGTCAGCCTTGGTATCCGCCGCCCATTTCGACGACACGCGATCCAACTGATACTCGGCGTTCTGAAGCGTGATATGCGGGTCCAGCCCGGACCCGGACGTCGTCACCATGTCGCCGGGCACGTCCTGAAGCGCCACGTCCGCGTGGTCCTGACGCCACATATCGAAGAAGGTCGACTGTATATCCGAGCCTTCCTTGACCGGCTGAATGTTCGTGACGGGCTTGCCATCGGCCCCGTTGGTCGTGACCGCCGACGGGAACTGGCCCGGGTAATCCTTCGAGAAATTCTCGAAGAACACCATCGCGAGATCGCTCGGCTGCGGCTGGGGCGTGCCCGGGTTGTCCTTGATGAACTGCGCAACGATCGGCGCATGCGCGATTGCCCAGTTGGACACGTACGCCGTATGGCTCGGATCGCCTGTCACCCAACCCTGGGCAACACTGTTGTGGGCGTCCGCCCATTGCGCCACAATATTCGAGCCGCCTTGGAACTGGTCGAGTTGGAACCATGCCTCGATGTCGGGCGCGACCGGTTTGCCGTCCTTGGCTCCGCCCTTGTACGTAACAATCGGGCCGAGCGTCGTGGCGACGCGATTGCGCAACGCGTAGTTCGACGCCGCAATGGCCGACGAGGACGACGCCGAGCCATCATACGAGCAGGCTGACGGACGTGGTTGGAAGTACTCATCCTTCGTGAACGGTTGCGCGATCAGCAACGAGCCTACCACGTGCCCATCCTGGTCCTTCACCATGCTGCCATTGGCCTGGAACGGAAACACGGTTTGCCCGATGGCCCACAGCAGCGCCGGATAGACGCCGCAACCTAGAACGACCGCAAACAACAGCAACCAGATGCTTTTGGTGATGTATTTCATATTCGAGTCTCCTTAGCTGGCCATGTGCATGCCGACCATGGCGACATCGATCAGTTTGATTCCGATAAACGGGATGATCACGCCCCCCAGTCCCCAGACGAACAGGTTCTTGCGCAACAACGCGTCCGCGCCCAGCGGCTGGTAGTTCACCCCTTTGAGCGCCACGGGAATGAGCGCGGGGATAATCAACGCATTGAAGATCACCGCCGAGAGAATGGCCGAGGTCGGCGAATGCAGATGCATGATATCGATGGCCTTCAGCCACGGCAATGTCCCGGCAAACAGCGCCGGAATGATCGCGAAATACTTCGCCACGTCGTTGGCGATCGAGAACGTCGTCAGCGCGCCGCGCGTCATGAGAAGTTGTTTCCCGATCTCGACGACCTCGATCAACTTGGTCGGGTCGCTGTCCAGATCCACCATATTGGCCGCTTCCTTGGCCGCCTGCGTGCCGGCGTTCATCGCCAGCGCCACGTCCGCTTGGGCGAGGGCGGGGGCGTCGTTCGTGCCGTCCCCCATCATGGCGACCAGTTTGCCTTCCGCCTGCTCCTTGCGGAGGTACGCCAGTTTGCTTTCCGGGGTCGCCTGCGCAATGAAGTCGTCCACGCCCGCATTCGCGGCGATGGTCGCTGCCGTCAGCGGGTTGTCCCCGGTAATCATGACCGTCCGCAACCCCATCTTCCGCAGTCGCGCAAAGCGATCTTTCATGGCCGGTTTCAAGATGTCTTCCAACACCACGATCCCCACGATTTTCTGGTCCTCGCACACCACCAGGGGCGTGGCGCCTTTCGACGCAACGCTGTCCACCTGACTCTTCAGGTCGGCGGGCATGCTGCCACCGTTGCCGGTAACGAATTTGATGATGGCGTCCGCTGCGCCTTTTCGTATGTGGCGTCCATCGGGCAGATCCACGCCGCTCATGCGCGTCTGCGCGGTGAACGGAACGGGCACCGCGCCGCGCGGCAGCGGTGTCTGGCCGTGCGGCTGATTGACCGGGACCCGGTCTTGCTCTTCAAACAGCTTCACAATGCTCTTTCCCTCCGGCGTCTGATCCGCCGCCGACGCCAACGCCGCCAGCCGGCCTACGTCCTCCGTGGTATACGTGCCGTACGGGATAAACTTCGTCGCGTGCCGGTTGCCCATCGTGATCGTGCCCGTCTTGTCCAACAACACCACGTCGATGTCGCCCGCCAACTCGACCGCTTTGCCGCTCTTCGCGATAATGTTGTTCTGCAGCGCGCGGTCCATGCCGGCGATGCCGATGGCCGCCAGCAACGCGCCGATGGTCGTGGGAATCAGGCAAACCAACAGCGCGATCAGCGTCGGGATATCGGTGCCCAAACTGTGCAACGGGTCCGTGATGCCCATATAACCCATCATGTACTGCTCGGCGTTCCACGCCATCGGCCACAGCGGAATCACGACGATCAGGAAGATCAGCGTGAACGCGGACAGCGCCATCGTCAGCGCGATCTCGTTGGGCGTGCGTTGACGAATCGCCCCCTCCACCAGACGGATCATCCGTTCGAGGAACGAATCACCGGAGCTGCTCGTGATCTTGACCACGATGCGGTCGGACAATACCACCGTTCCCCCGGTCACGCCGGAGCGGTCGCCGCCCGACTCGCGAATGACCGGCGCGGATTCCCCCGTGATCGCCGATTCATCTACCGAGGCGATGCCCTCGATGATTTCGCCATCGCCGGGGATCGTTTCGCCTTCCTGCACGACGACCCGGTCGCCTTGCTTCAATACCGACGAGGAAACCTTCTCAATGCCCGTGGCCGTCACGCGATTGGCAACGGTGTCATGGCGCGCCTTTCGCAGGGATTCGGCCTGGGCTTTCCCGCGCACTTCCGCCAGCGCCGTCGCAAAATTCGCGAACAGCACGGTGGCGAACAGCCATGCATCCAGCGCGATGAAGTAACTCACCGGCGCGAGGCTGGCCGAGTGCCCGAAGAGGGCCTGGACGACGTAGAACAACGTCAAGATCGCGCCGACCTCGACCACGAACATCACGGGGTTCTTCCATTGGATGTCCGGACGCAGCATGACGAACGCCTGCTTGAGGGCTTCCCCGACGGCCTCTCCTGTCAGAAGCACCTTTTGCCGTTTGTGATGGGGCGAAAACCCCGACGGCAGTTGGAGTTCGCCAATCGGCTTTACCGTGACGCTGGCAACCTTCTTGGCGGTTTTAGGTTCTTGGGTATTGGCAACGTTATTCATAGTATCGTTCCTTTCGTGCGCAGTGGAATTGTCTCGTTTAACCGCCAAACGGGATCGGTCCCAGGTGTTCGGCCGCCGGCCCGAGCACGGCGATGGGCAGAAACAGCAGCGCCCCGATGATGAGAATCGTGGCAAACAACAGCCACCCGAATGTCATCGTATCGTCGCGCAACGTCCCCAGACCGAATGGGGCGGGCTTTTTCATGCCGAGATAGGCCGCCATCGCGATCGGGGCGATGATCGGCAAGAACCGGCTGATGATGATCACCAGCGCCGCCGCGATGTCCCACGCCGCCGCTTGTCCAGGGCTCGAGTTGTTGGCAAATCCATAGGTCACACCCAGCCCGTCGAACGCCGAGCCGTTGTTGGCCGAGGCCGACGAGAACTGGTAGAAGATCTGCGAGAACCCATGCGGCCCCGGATTGCTGGTGGCTTTCATCCCCCAATCGGTCGCCGCGAACAGCCCCGTGGGAAACAGAATCATCAGCGGATGGATCAACAGTGCGATGACCGCCAGCTTGACCTCGCGGGCGCCGATTTTCTTGCCCAAATACTCGGGCGTCCGTCCCACCATCTGGCCCGCCACGAAGATTCCCACGATCACGAACAGCAGCATGTTGATCATGCCGACGCCTTTGCCACCATAGATGCAGTTCAACCACATGCCCACCATCGGCGACAGCGCGGCAATCGGATTGAGGCTGTCGTGTTCGCAATTGATCGCCCCGTCGGTCACGTCTACGGTCAGCGCGCAGAACGTAGCGCCTGCCGAGGTCCCGAAACGCATTTCCTTGCCTTCGAGGTTGCCGAGGTGCTGGTCAACCGGCAAACCGGCCACCGCGGGCAGTGTCACGGTTCGCTTCCCGCCGGGCGCCGTCGCGCTCGGGATGTCATACGTCCGCGCCACCGGGTGCGCGGTCAATCCGGGGTTGGGTTTGTACGTGTCGTAGTAAATCGGCCAGACGATGGTGCCGATCATCAGGACCATCATGACCCCAAAAATAACCCACGCATGTTTGGGGCGCCCCAGCATCCGTCCGTACATCAGCACCAGCGAGTAGGGGAACAGCATCATCGCCACGCAGGACAGAAAGTTGGTGAGCGCGGTGGGGTTCTCAAATGGATGCGCGGAGTTCATCCCGTAGAATCCGCCGCCGTTGGTTCCCAATTGCTTCATCGGCACAAAGCACGCCAGCGGGCCGACGACGATGTTCTGCGGTTTCGCGTCGCCTTTGTCGGTCGTCCCCATGGACGCCGGCTCCAGGGTGGAGACGTGGTACGAGCTTTGGTAGGTCATCGGGCTGCCCTGTTGCACGAACACGATCCCGAGGAGGAACGCGCAGGGCAGGAACATGTAGACCACCACCCGCCACATATCCACGAAGAAGTTGCCTACGTGCGAATCCCCGCGGAACGCGCGGATGATGGCCGTCAATCCGCAGAACCCGATCGACGCCGACAGGAAGAAGTTGGTCAGGCAGAAGAAAATCTGGCTGAAATTCGAGAACACCTGGTCGCCGGAGTAATGCTGGAGGTCCGTATTCGTCATGAACGATATGACGCTGTGGAAGATCGTGGTCGGCGCGATCATTCCCTTGGCGTCGGGATTCAGCGGCAGCCAGGGCTGCAGCGCGAGGATGGCAAAGCCGAACACGAACAGCACCGTATTGAACAGCAGAATGGAGACGGTGTACTGCTTCCAGTTCTGCGGCCCGCTGTCCAGGCGCGCTTCAAACCAATGGAAGAACCGCGGCGCCTTGTATTGGCCGTTCATGATCCACGCGAGGTAACGGCCCAGCGGCAGCGCGAGGATCGTCGTGACGACGAGTATGGCGATGGGGAGAAGCCAGATTTGCAGTGTCATGGTTGTCGCTCCTTAATTCTAATTTTGGTTTGCGGGCGCCGTTGCTCAGAACCACTCGGGCCGAATCAGGGCCACCCACAGATAGATGAACAGAAACGCGGCGATTGCTATGGTTACATAGATCATGGTTATCACCTCAGATTTTTTCGCAGGCCTTGAGAAACAGGACACACAGGCCCATGCACACAAGGCCCAACACAAACATCGCGGCCAACCAGATGCCAACATTCGATTCCAACATTATGAAACTCCTTTCGCGATTGTTGCCAGGAACGAAACGCCCGATTCGCAGTCGAGGTCGATACTCCCAACGCCGGCCAGACCGGCGTCGATCCGACCCGTGCCGCGAATCGCATGCATTCGTTCATGTTTCATGCGGCAACAATAGCGGCCTCCAAACGAGTGCGCTAATTAAATGGCCCCGCCGGATTGCTAAAAGAGTGTTAATTGCCTGTCGCTGTTGCTCGGTAATTAGACAGCGTGGACAATCTTGATCACTCCGTGTCGTTTAATGGCCATGGAGACGTGTGATCGGGGTATGCTCCTGTGCGCGGGATGGGTTAACTTAGGTCATGCGGGCATCTCCCCTTGCCAAGGTTGCCAAATCCTTGATCGCTTCGGGTTCGTTTGTTCACCCGCCAAACGGAATCGGTCCCAGGTGCTCCGCGACAGGCCCAAGCGCCGCCACGGGGAGAAACAACAGCGCGCCGATAATGAGCACCGTCGCGAGCAGGAGAAACCCAAACGTCAACGTGTCGTCTCGCAGCGTCCCCAGACCAAACGGACTGGTTTTCTTGGCGCCCAGGTATGCGGCCATGGCGATCGGGGCGATGATCGGCAGATACCGGCTAAACAACATCACCAGCCCTGTCGCAATGTCCCAGGGAGCCGCCTGGCCGGGGTTGGCGTTGTTGGCAAATCCGTAGGTCACGCCCAACCCGTCAAATGCCGAGCCGTTGTTCGCGGAGGCGGAGGAGAACTGGTACAGCATCTGCGAGAACCCGTGCGGCCCGGGATTGCTCGCCGCTTTCATTCCCCAATCAGTGGCCGCAAACAGCCCCGTGGGAAACAGAATCATGAGCGGATGCACCAGCAGCGCGATCACGGCGAGCTTGACCTCGCGGGCGCCGATTTTCCTGCCGAGGTACTCCGGTGTCCGCCCGACCATCATGCCCGCTATGAAGATCCCGATAATCACGAACAGCAACATGTTGATCATCCCGACGCCTTTGCCCCCAAAAATGCAGTTCAGCCACATGCCGATCATCGGCGACAACGCGGCAATCGGATTGAGACTGTCATGCTCGCTGTTCACCGCGCCACAAGTCACGTCCACCGTGACAGCGGCGTACGTGGCACCGGCAGCCGTTCCAAAGCGCATTTCCTTGCCTTCGAGATTGCCCAGATGTTGATCGACCGGAAGCCCCGCGACCGCCGGCAGGGTCACGGTCCGTTTCCCGCCCGACGCCGTGGCGCTGGCAATCTCATACGTCCGCGCCACTGGATGCGCAGTCAATCCGGGATTCGGTTTCAACGTATCGAAGCAGATCGTCCACGCAATGGTCCCCGCCATCAGCAGCATCATCACGCAAAACACGACGATACTGTGACGGAACCGCCCCAGCATCCGGCCATACATGAGCACGAGCATGAACGGGAAGACCATCATGGCCATCGTGTTCACGAAATTGGCGAGCGCGGTGGGATTCTCGAACGGATGCGCCGCGTTCATGCCGAAGAATCCGCCGCCGTTGGTTCCCAGCATTTTGATCGGTTCCATCGCCGCCACCGGTCCGATGACAACGGCCTGCGGCTTGGGCTCTCCCTTGTCGGTGGTGCCCATCGCCCCCGATTCCAGGGTCGAGATGTGGTAAGAACTCTTCAAGGTCATCGGCATGCCTTGCTGCACGAAAATGACGCCGATCAGCAGGGATGCGGGCACGAACATGTAGACCACGACCCGCCACATATCCAAAAAGAAGTTGCCGACTTTTGATTCCCCGCGAAATGCGCGGATGATCGCTGTCAGCGCGCAAAAACCTACGGCCGCCGAAAGAAACTGATTGCTGATGCAAAAGAAGATCTGGCTGAAGTTCGACAGGTGCTGGTCACCGGCATAGTGCTGGAGGTTCGTGTTGGTCATGAACGAGCACACGCTGTTGAAAATGGTGCTGGGAGCCAGCATCCCCTTGCCATCTGCATTGAATGGCATCCAGGGCTGGACTGCCAGAACCACAAACCCCCAGACAAACAGCAGGACGTTGAAAACGATCAGCGCCCCCGTGTATTGCTTCCAGTTCTGCGGCCCGCTGTCCAAGCGACGCTCGAACCAGCGAAACACCGGCAGCGGCTTGTATTTGCCGTCCATGATCCACGCCAGATAACGACTGACGGGAAACGCAATCACCGTCGTGGTAATCAGAATCGCTATCGGAAGCAGCCAGGTACTTAGAAACATTGCTCCAACTCCTTTCTTGGTCCATTGGTAAAGCTGCCCGAATCAACGAAGAGCCAAATCGGCAGCCGGACACAACGGGCCGGCCCACAGGCGCCGGCCAGTTGGTGCATCTGCCGAAGCTCATGGTCGCGTCCCATGTCAGTCTGTCGAGACACTACGTCCATATCGTTTGGTCCTCTTCGTTCAAGTCGGGAAGCTGATCCCGGGCTCGGCAGATTCGAGGAAGCGCTCAAGCCATGAGCACCGTCCGTCGGACACGCCGAGCCTTACACTGCGTATCTATACTCTTGAAGAACGACAGGTGTTAATTAAATGGGGAAGCCGCATCGGAAAAAGATTGCTAACAATCTCCGTCTTGGCAGACCTAATCAGACCCTGCAACTCAAACATTACCAGCAATTTCCATCGCACAGCATTCGCTTAGAGGGTGTGCTGCTGAAGGTGGGGCATCCGTGTGCCAAAACCCACTGCGCTCAATCCGATGCACTGTAGTTTGAAGCTCCATTGCACGCTCCACCGCGCACACGCTGCTCAAGTAGGTTGATCGAAGGTCTGCGTCTGTAGCTCAGTTGGATAGAGCATCGGATTTCTGATTCCCGCCGAGGTTTTTAGCCCGCCTTCGCTCAGGTTTGCTGAAGTACACAAAACCCAATAGCCATAAGGGTTTCAGCCGTGTTGGACGTTTGCTATCGTTTGCCTGAAACCACTCAAATTCACCGGCGACATTGCAACAAAACATTGCAACACGCCGCTGCTGCAAACCGAAGAATTGCACTCAGGCCGCTTCAGCCTCACTACAACGGGAGGGTGCGGCACCCTCAATTACCGGCAATCAGACGATAGCCGATGCCGGGTTGCGTCTCGATCAGCCTCCCGCTGTTGGGTGTCTCCAGCTTCTTGCGCAAGTGCGTGATATACACCCGCAGATATTGCAACTGGCTCTCCGCGTCCGGTCCCCAAACCGCGCGGAGCAACTGCTTTTGCAAGACCACCTTGCCGGCGTGACGCACCAATTCGTGGAGCAGCGCGTACTCGGTCGCCGTCAGATGCACTTCGCTGTCCTTGACCGTCACCTTGCGCGCGCTGATGTCGATGGTCACATCGGCGTGAGCGTACGTCGGCTCCTCGAACGCCTCGGGGGAATGCCGCCGCAACGCCCGCAGCCGCGCCAGCAATTCGTCCGTGCCGAATGGCTTGGTCACGTAATCGTCCGCGCCGTTGTCCAACGCGGCCACCTTGTCCGCCTCGCGGTCCCGCACGCTCAGTATCAGCACCGGCGTGCGGCTCCATTCGCGGAGCCGCTTGAGAACCGTCAAGCCGTCCATGTCGGGCAACCCGAGATCGAGCAGGATCACATCGGGCCGGCGCGACGCCGCCAGTTGCAGCCCCAGATCACCCGTCTCCGCCTCACAAACCTGATAGCCCTGCACTTCCAACAACACGCGCAGCAACCGGCGGAGGGGACGTTCGTCATCAATAATCAGCGCGGTGTACGAAGACTTCGTAGCGTCGGTCGAGCTTCGCTGACGGGGAGCGGTGGCGATCATGTTCTATTCTCGGCTTCGGAGACTCTGGCTCCTTGCCAGTCGCGGTCAGTGCAAGTTGTGGTGCCGCAACAGGAACCACAAACACAAAACAGCCGGCACCACCACCGGAGTCGTCAGCGCCAGAACCACGCCCGCATACTGCCGGACATTCCGTTTCCATGGCTTCACTTCCGTCACGTGATCGCAGCGGCCCGTGACCTTCACCTTGCTGAGATTATCCAACTCCGCTTGCATGTCCGCGGCGCTGGCATAACGGTTCGCCGGATTGCGGTCCATCGCGTGCAGGACGATTTCCTCGGCCTGGGGCGAAATACTCGGATTCAACTTCCGCAACGGCTCGGGGTCGCCAATGACCCGGGCGTTCATCGCCGCCAGCGGATTATCGCCGTAAAATGGCGTCTCGCCGGTCAGCATCTCGTACAACATCGCTCCCAGGCTGTAGATGTCCGTCCGCGCGTCACCGCGTTTGCCTTGGACCTGTTCGGGCGCCATGTAATCCGGCGTCCCCATCGTCGGCGTGAAACCCCCGAAGGTCACCCGGCGAAACTCGTTGGATTTGGCCAACCCGAAATCCAGCACCCGGATCGATCCGTCGCAGCCGACCATCACGTTCTGCGGCTTCAAATCGCGGTGGATCACGCCGTTCTCGTGCAGGTACTGCAACGCCTCGCACAACAGACTGGCAATCTTGAGCGCGTCCTTTTCCGGCAACGGCCGCATCGCCTTCAACAAATGCGCCAGCGTGCAGCCGCGCAGGTACTCCGTCACCAGGTACGGACGGCTCTTCGGTCCGGGCACGGGAATGAATTTCAGCACGTACGGATGATTTAGCGTCAACCCGATCTCTTCCTCGCGACGGAAGCGCGTGAAAAAGCCGGGATCGCTCTCGTACTCCAGATGCGGCACTTTCAGGGCGACGTTGTTGTTGTGGTCGAACAAATCTTGCGCCTTGAAAATCATCGCCATCCCGCTCCGGCTGATCACCTCGGTAATCACAAAGCGGTCGTCCAAAATGTCGCCCGGGTGCAACTCGCCGACCCTGTTCGCCTCGACGGCAGGATGGTATTCGGCCACGCCCTGGCAACAGCCGACGTGTTCGAGTGGACAAGCTTGGGTCGTCTTCATGGCGGCACTATGCCATCAAACCTCAAGGCCGGGTAATTAAATGGGGACGCTCCGGCGTTAAAACCGCATCAACAGCCGAACCCAATTTTGGGGAAAACGAACCCAACCAAAAATCCGAATTCTGAAAGTTCTAACCGATTATCCCACAAGCTTATCCACACGCATTTTCGACCATAAATCGGTGGGTTCGTTTCGCAAAAACCGCCTTTCTTGCAGCCCCTCTTCCCCGTAGGGGTGGGGCTCCCACGCCCACCCTGTCCTTGTACCCACGACGTTGCCTTGTAGCGTCGCCTGTCCCAGGCGAAACGCCATGCCCCGCCGCCCGGTAGCACCCGCCCTTGTAGCCGCGGGCGCTGACCGCGGAACCGTCCGTCCCCTCCCCGGCTCCGTTCCCGTCTCCTCGCCCCTTGAGGGAGAGGATTAAGGTGAGGGGCCTTCCGTCTGCGCTCCCCCTATGGACGCTCTGCCGTTTCCCCCTTTCCCATCATTTCAAAGATCAAACAACCCAAACCGCCCCAACTATACATATTCGCATATCGCTTGTCCACATAATTCCGATGGCGGGTCAAAAAAGGTGTACCGTGCGCCGGCCCCAGCGCATCCCGGGCCGTCTTAGGGCATCTCCCTTTCGTCGCTTGGTTGTTCCTTAAATTGATCGAGCAATTTCAACGCGAAGGTGCGTTGCTCGGGTGGCAGGGCATCGAGCACAGACACCTCAGCCCCCTCCAACACCTCACAAACCGGCAGAAAGATCCGCAGCGACTCCGTCACCTCGGGCGGCAAACGCTTGATGAAGTACCGGCAGGCCACAGGCCACTCTTTCCTTAAGTCGGGAGCGGCAAGCTGTTGAAGAAGCTCTGTAATGGCTCGCGTCTTCTCTCCTCTATCGGAACGTTCAAGGGAGGCAGCGAAGGACTCCAAAAGCTCCTCTGCCTTTTCGCCCATATTCGCGGCTGCGCAAAACATCATCCCGTTCTTTGTGGCAATGATCCGAGCAGTCTCGCTCGCCCCGGGTACCCGAACTGCGCGGAGGAAGGCATTCAATGCTTCTTCGTTTTCATCGCGTAGCCCTCTCGCGAATCCGAAGCCAATTAGAGCAAAACACGCATTCTCTGGGGGAACGTCTGGCATGCTCAAAACGCGCTCAAAATCAGCAAGGGCAGTACTATCCTTCGAAATGATCTTGACCCAACCGCGTTGAACTAAGCCCTCGGCGACAAGATTTTGGTCTGCTTCCGGCAACTCGATTGCACGTGTCAGATCGGCGATAGCTTTGGAGTCCTCTCCTTGCTGACTCTCAATTCGACCCCGCATAACAAGTGCATACGCGAGACGATCAGGCGGCGCATCCAGCATTTCAATAACGGCCGTACAGTCCGCGAGTGCGCCTTGAACATCACCAAGTGAATTCTTGGAATAACCACGATTGACAAGGGCTTCCGCCAATTCGGCCTTCGGCGTCTGGGGCTCCTCAATGACCGCCGTCAAGTCCGGAATCGCACCTGCTAAATCGCCAAGTTCCATCCTGTGTCTTCCACGAAAAAGCAGGGCATCGCCAAGAACGTCCCCAGCTGCATCGGGCATTCCTATGACTCTCGTCTGGTCTTCTATGGAGCCCTGTAAGTCACCATCGAGGCCCTTCTTCACACCACGATAGTAAAGCGCGCGAGCAACCAAGCTCTGAGGCATGCCCGAGTTTTCAATTATCGCGGTGAGATCCGCCGACATGCCCTTGGAGTCACCAAGTTCGCCCCTTACCAACACACGATTTGCCAACGCCATGGCAAGGATATTGATGTTTGTCGGCCGGGCGTTGATGGCGCGGTCGAGCACGCCAATTGCCCGGGCATTTTGTCCCGCTTTACGTAAGGCCGTACCTAACTGGACAAGATCTCTCGGGTCATCGGAACCTTCGGCGACTTTCTCTAACGCCGATACTGCCGTTTGCAGATCATCATGCTCCAATGACCATTCACCGAGGCTGGCAAACGCCTGCTTTTCGTAAGCAATTTCATCCTTGGCCTGGATATTGCAGAACTCAGCATGAGCGAACGCGGCTTCGCGTAGATCGTTTAATCGTATCCATAATCGCAGCGCCAAAGTCCGCGCTTTCTCCTCGTAGCTCGTGCCCGTTAGGGACGCGGCGAAGTACTCCGCAGCGGCAGCTCGCTCCCGCACTTTGCAGGCATCCGTCGTTGCCTTGACTGACGTAAGGGATTCGAGAGTCTTGTACCGCTCTTCCGCCTCGAACCAGATTTGCAGGACTTGCACGAACATCTCGATGCGCCGGCGTTGCGGACGGAGATACCTCATCTGGTACCAAATCGAAAGCAGAGTATCAGGGGCGGTGTAGAAGGCAGGACGGCCCTTGCCCCCACCCCGTAGTTCAAGAATCTGCATTTCCTTGAGGCGTCGAAGCTGCATGGTGACCTTATTCAACGACAGGCGCGTGGCCTCCGTGATCTCGCTTGGTTTGGCGGTGCCTCCCTTTTCCATCAAAGCATGGAAGATTTTTTGCTGCTGAGGCGGAAGGTTCTCAATCTCGTGCTTGTAAAGTGGTGTCAGTTCGTCCACCAACCGCCTCAGTTGCTGCACAATAGTGGCCACCCGTTTTTCGCTCAGAAGTTCATAAAGCATCAGGATCAGGCGGGGGTTGCCGCCGGACAGGTGGGTAATGGCACGGATCTGCGGTCGATGCTCGGAAAAGTGACGGAGAAAATCCTTGTTCTCGTCAAACTCGGCGCGGCGATGGAGCATATCGAACACTTCCTGGTCAGTTAGACGCGCCAGTGGGACCGGGCAGAAATAGTTAAAGAAAGCCTTGTCGTAACTGCGTAGCGACTCGAAGACGTGCACGGCGCTGCCGATGATGATCATAAATGCATCGGTCATCAGAAGGCGCCGCAGCGTGCCCTTCATCTTGTCGGACAGGCCACGATCGAAAAGCTGGTCGAGGTTCTCGATAAAAAGAATCAGCCGCTTCTTCTGAGCACGCGAAATCTCTTTGAGGGCGCTGACGGCAAGATCCTGGCTCTGGTCATCGTCGGTCTCGGCCTCGACCTTCCGGAGCCATTCAGCGGCAAAGGCGACGCCTTGCAGTGAAAGCAACTCCAGCGTCGCCGCCAAGAGGTCGCGCAGGGATGCGACATTGTGCTGTTCCTCGGTGAACGGCACCAAGAGCCACTCGTCGCGAAGTTTGGCATCCTCGTGTATTTTCACGCGCAGCATTCTCAACAACGTGGACTTGCCGGCCCCACGGGGGCCGGTCATCAGATAGCTGGATGGCGTAGAGACAGGCGACTGTTTGCGGAGCTCTTCCAGAAGGTAATTCAGTGTGTCCCAACGCGCCGCGAACGTGCGCTGCAGTTCGTCTTCGGACATCGCCTCGGGGGTGTACTTGTAAGCCACAATGCTCATGGTTTTCCCCCTTCTCGCTTGGATGGCGGATACCATCGGCGCCACCAATCGCTCATGACCTTGACCAGAAAGTGGTATTCGTTCGTGTTGGCATCCAGGACGAGGTAAAAGTCGTGCTCTAGGTCGCCAAGCAATTCGTCGAACCCTGCATCGGACGCTCCCTTGCCGTGTGCTTTGGAGTAGACCTCAAAGAGAGCACTTCGAGAAACGCGCCCTTGGGGTGAACCGGACACAGCGCGCAGGATTGCAATCGCCGCTTTTTCCGCCGGTTTCCCCAGCCGTCTGAGACGCCCTCTATAATGCTCGAAGTAATCCTTGCAGGTTCGACCTAGGACGCGGCTCTCATATATCCCCTGGATGTCCGCCACGGTCAATTTGGATCGTGTTTCCGCAGGAAGCTGGCCGACTTGAGAAAAGAAAAGGTGGATGAAATACGGCACATGCACACCCAAGAGACTGAAAAGCTCCGCTTCCAGTTGACCATTCCATGTGATCTCGTACGCCTCGGCCAAATCGCCGGCCAACCTACATGCTGCAGGGGTAGCAATCGGTTCGACGTAAATGCGTTGAAAATCGTTGAACTTGTCGGCGCACTTTAGTTTGCGAAGAATCGTGTCAATCCCAACGCTGCCGGCAACGATGAAACGATGGCGGCGCAATTTGTCCTTGTGCTCCAAGCGGACGGTGCGGAACCAAGCCAGAAACTCCTCAGCCGCCTGAGCGCCGTCGTGTTTGATCAAATTCTCAATCATCGAAGGAAACTCGTCCAAAATGAAAATAATCGTCGGGTCTGCATTTTCCATCTCCAAGAGCATGCGGGTGGCTGCCTCGCGCCACTCCTCGCCTACCGACTCCTTGAATTTGGCCTTGGCGCCCTGGAATTCGACCTCATCAAAAGTGTCCTTCACCCACGTCTCAATCGCCGTGGGTAAGCGACGGGCCTTGGCCAAGGCTGTTCGAAGGAGGTCGTTCGAAAGCAGCACGGAAGTGATTCGCCAGACAAACTCCTGTGGTGTTGTTACATCCTCCAGCTCCAGAGGCACCGGCAAATAACCATCGCGTGGGTGAAGCAACACGTGCCTCATCACGCCGCTTTTCCCGAATCGCCTCGGCGCAAGCAGCAGGATGTTACAACCACCGATCTGATGCCAAATGTAATCAACCAATTCCTCACGCCCATAAAGCTCTTCGGGCTCAGGTATTGGACCTACGATGTTTCTTGTGCTCATTAGTCCTCCGTTACTAAAACAACATCATTGTTGTTATAATAGCAACGGAGTTGTTGTTTGCAAGCACTTTTTGCTACGTCCGCCTCTCGCCTGAGCGTACAAGGGTAATCCACAGTATGATAGCTATTCCTGTGGACTACGCAATAACCACAGGCTGAACAGGTTGTCGTGGCAATTTGCGGTCAGTGGCCTGAAGAGCGTCTTCTCGCCCTCTGCCCATAAGGCTCATCAGGTGTTCGACGGGATCGCCGACGGGCCTCAGCCAGCGGCGCTTCGCGCCGTCAGAGACTTCCTGGGGATCAGAGATCACCGTGGAAGCGAGAACGGTATTATCCGTGTCCGTGGCGTACAGGAAACGCGCCCGCCTCCAAAAACCACCACCCACGTCAGATGTGGACGATGACCTGTTCCTTCGGGAACCGGACCTTTGCGGCCATGGCGTATTTGTCGCCGGCCGCCCGATAGCCCGCCGCCGCCGCAACAATGACGCTCAACCCCAATTTGTCCAGACCGAGGATCTCGTTGTACTTGTCGGGTTCGATGCCCTCCATCGGGCATGTATCAATTCCCAACACCGCGGCGCTCGTCAGGAAGTTGCCAACGGCGATGTACACCTGCCGCTCCGCCCAGCCATTTCGCTCGGCGTTGTCCATGCCCTTGACAATGCTGCCGACCGTGATCTCACGATAGCTCCCGAGCGATTCGATGGACACCTTCCGCACTTCCGCAATCCGCTTGAGATACGCGTCGATCTCGGCTTCGCCGAGGTTCTTCTGGATCGCGAACACGACCAGATGCGAGCAATCCGCTGGCTGGCGCTGCCCCCACGAAACGGGAACCAACTTCTCTTTCACCGCGGGATCGGTGATGACGATAAATTTCCAGGGTTGCAATCCAAACGACGACGGCGTGAGCACCAGCGCCTCTTCCAGCGCCGCCCAGTCCTCCGCGCTGATCTTGCGCTGCGGGTCGAATTGTTTGGTGGCGTACCGCCAACGGAGCTGCGCGAGCAGTTGGGTCCGTGCGTTCCTGGCGGTTTCGGCGTCGTTCATCATTGTCCTATTTCTTTTCCTTGATTCACACTTGCTCGCGGGGCGCAGAAGCCAGCACATCGCCCCGAAGTGACGCGACCCCTGCCGCCCGTTCCAGTTCGGATTCCGCTATCACGTCTTCCGTTTCAATTCTGTTTGCCCGGGCCGACCGATTTCGCGCCACGAGCATGTAAATGGCCGGGACGACGAACAACGTGAATAACGTCCCGACGGCCATGCCGGTGACAAGCACGGTACCGATGCTGTTACGGGACCCGGCGCCCGGTCCGCGGGCCAACACCAGCGGGAAATGGCCGGCGATGGTGGCCACCGATGTCATCAGGATCGGGCGCAACCGTGTTCCCGCCGCCTCAATGACCGCGTCAAGCTTGGCGGCGCCCGCTTCCTGCAACGTGTTGGCAAATTCGACAATCAGGATTCCGTTCTTGGAGACGAGCCCCACCAGCGTGATCAACCCGATCTGGCTGTAGATATTGAGCGTGGTGAATCCGAGAAAGGCGAACAGCAACGATCCCGACAGCGCCAGCGGCACCGACCCAAGCAAAATGATGAATGGATCGCGGAAACTTTCAAATTGTGCCGCCAGAACCAGAAAGATGAGGATGAACGACAGGATCAGCGTCGAGTTCAGGTTGTTGCCTTCCACCCGCAACTGACGCGCCTCCCCGGCATAATCGACCGTGTATCCTTTGGGGAGAATCCTCGCGGCTTCTCCTTCGAGCACCTTTAACGCCTGGTCGAGCGTGACGCCGGGAGCCGTCGCCGCCTGAATCTTGACGGAGTTCAACTGCTGAAACCGATAAATCGCCCGCGGTTCCGTCGTGTTCTTCAGCGTCGCAAACGTCGAGAGCTGCACCAGCTTCCCGTTCGGACCGCTGACGTAAAAATCCTTCAACTGATCGGCGTTCAACCGCTGCACGCGCGTGACCTGGGGAATGACCTTGTAGCTGCGGCCCTCGATGCTGAAACGATTGACATAATCACCTCCCAACATCGTGCCCAGGTCAAGGCCGACCTGTTGCAGGTTCAGCCCGAGCGACGCCACCTTGTCGCGGTCAAACACAACTTCCGTTTGGGGTTGGTCAAATTTCAGGTCCGTGTCCGCAAACATGAAGATGCCGCTCTGGAATGCTTTCGCCACGATTTGATTGGCGAATTCGAGAAGCTCTCGCGGTTCCGCGGTCGACGCGATGACAAATTCCACCGGGAAATTCCCGCTGCCGGGCAGCGGCGCCGGCGTCGTCGGGATGATCCGGACGCCGGGAATGCTGGTTAGCTTCCCCGACACGTCGGCAAGGATTTGTTCCGTGGACCGCTTCCGTTCGCTCCACGGCTTCGTCACCATGCCGGAAAAACCTCCCGAAGGATCGGTGATCTGGAATGTATGCTCCGTTTCCGGCATCGACTCGAACACGTCGTTCACCTTTTCGGTGAACCGCGTGGTCTGGTCAATCGTGGCATTGGGCGCGGCCTGGACAATGCCGAAGACCACGCCCTGATCCTCTTTCGGCGCCAACTCGTGTTGCGAGAGCATCACGAACGGCGCCATCAGGAGAATGACAATGACGGCCAGGGTGATCGTCACCGGCCGCCATCGGAGCGTGTTGGTGAGAATCTGGACATACTTTTTTCGCACAACTTCAAAGTGCCGGTTGATCATTCCCGCAAATCCATGGTGCGACGTGCCGGCGCGCAGCAGCTTCGACGACATCATCGGCGACAAGGTGATGGCGACGACCCCCGAAACAATCACCGCGCCCGCGAGCGTGAGCGCGAACTCGCGGAACAACGCCCCGGTCAGCCCGCCCTGAAATCCGATCGGCGCGTACACCGCCGCCAGCGTGATCGTCATCGCGATGATCGGGCTGAACAGCTCCCGCGCGCCCTTAATGGCGGCATCGTACGGCGTCAGCCCTTCGTGCAAATGGCGCTCGACGTTCTCGACCACCACGATCGCGTCGTCCACCACCAACCCGACCGAAAGCACGATGGCCAGCAGCGTCAGAAGGTTCAGGGTGAACCCAAACACCAGCATCAAGAACGCCGCGCCAATGAGCGAGATGGGAATGGCGACCACGGGAATGACGACGGAACGGAATGACCCGAGGAACAAGAAGATGACGATAATGACGATGATCAACGTCTCGATCAGCGTGTGGGTCACCTCGTGCAGCGCGTCGTTGATGTACTCCGTCGAGTCGTACGGAACGCCCACGTTCATTCCCGCGGGCAACTGCCGTCGGATTTCGGGGATCTCGGCCCGCACCGCCTTGATCACATCCAGTGAGTTGGCCGTCGGCAACACCCAGATGCCCATGAACGTGGCTTTTTCCCCGGAAAACCGCACGTCTTCATCGTAGGTTTCCGCGCCCAGCTCGACATCGGCGACGTCTTTCAATCGAACAATGGTGTTGTCTTTCTCACGGACCACGAGATTGCGAAATTCTTCCGCCGTGCGCAGATCGGTGTTGGCGGTCAGGTTCACGGAAATCATCGACCCTTTTGTCGCGCCCACTGCGGACAGGTAATTGTTGTTGGCCAGCGCCTGCCGCACTTCCGACGGCGAAATATTCAGCGCGGCGAGCCGGTCAGCCTTGAGCCAGACGCGCATCGCAAACGTGCGGGCGCCGAGTATGTCTGCCCGCTGGACGCCGCTGACGGCCGTCAACTTCGGTTGAACGACACGGGTCAGGTAATCGGTGATTTGGTTCTGATCGAGGTCCTTGGAATAAAAACTCAGGTAGGCGGCCGCGAATTGGTTGTCGCTGGTCTCGATATCGATGATGGGCGCCTCGGCTTCCGGCGGCAAATCATTGCGCACTTGGGCGACTTTCGCCTGAATCTGCGTGAGCGCCGCGTTGTTGTCGTAATTGATCTTCAGATGCACCGTGATCGTGCTCAATCCCTGGGCGCTTTGGGATTCGATGTAGTCGATGCCGTCCGCGCTGGCGATAACGCGTTCCAACGGCGTGGTGATGAACCCGCGTACCAGGTCCGCGTTGGCTCCCACGTAGATCGTCCGGACGGTGATGATGGCGATATCGCTGCGCGGGTACTGACGCACGTTGAGGCTGCGAATGGCCTGAAGGCCTGCCAGCAGGATGATCAGGTTGACAACGGTCGCCACGACCGGCCGGCGGATGAAGAAATCGGTGAGTTTCATGCCTGTCCTTCGCCGTGGATCGTCTTACATGTTCGGCGGATTCGGGTTGGCATCGTTGCCCGGTTGGACGCTGTTGTTGACCTGCACCGCCGCGCCGCCGCGCAGCTTGAACACGCCCGAACTGACGACCTCGTCACCTTCCTTGACGCCCGAGACGACCGTGACCTGATCGCCCCGGCTCGGACCGAGCTTCACAAATTGCTGCTGGACTTCCTTCCCCGCCGAGCCGTCGGAACCTTGTTTGGCTTTGACGACGAAGACCGAGTCACCGTAGGGCGCATAGCTGATGGACGACGTGGGGATAAAGATGGCCTCCTTTTCCGGCAGGAGCACGTCAACGTTGACGAACATGCCGGGGCGCAGCTTGTTGTCCGGATTCTTGACCGTGCCCTGGATCGTCATGTTGCGAGTGGATTCGTCGAGTCGCGACTCGATGGCGGTGATTTCACCCTCGAACCCATCGCCCTCAACCCCCGCCGCCTTGAGCCGGATTTGTTTCCCGACCGCAATCTGATCGAGGTCCTGCTGGGGGATGGCAAACTCGACGTAAATCGGGTTGACCGATTGGAGCGTCACGATTGGCGCGCCGACCTCCAAATACTGGCCAAGGTCCACCCGGCGGATTCCAACCAGCCCGTCAAACGGAGCGGTGATCGTTTTTCGGGCGATCAGCGCCCGCGCATCATCCACCGCGGCAGTCGCCTGACGGGCTTCGCTCTCGGCAACGTCATAGTCCGATCGCGACGACGCCCCATCGGATACGAGACTGCGCTGGCGGTCGAGACTGAGCTTCGACAGGTCCCGGCGGGCTTCCGCCGAACGCAGTTGCGCCTCTTCCTGCTGGCTGTCCAACTTCACCAGTAGGTCCCCCTTCTTCACCGCCGTGCCGGACTGAAACGAAATCTGCGAGATAATACCGGCCAGGTCCGTGCTGACCGTGACGCCGTTGACGGCCCGCAATGACCCCACGGCGCTCAACGCGGGCTGCCACCGCTCCCGCTTCGCCACGGTCGTCGTCACCGCCTCCGGCGGCGCGGCGTACTTGGCAAATTGCGCCATCCCCGCGCGAATCTGCATCACCTTCCAGGCCCCAATCCCCCCGATGAAGAGAAGCGCGAGCGCCAACATGATCAGCATTCGTTTCATCAGGGAACCGGGCCCCGGCCTTTGTCCCGCCTGGCTTTTCAGGGAAGCGCTGACGTGAGTGTGTGATGGTGTGGACGACATGGTCGGATCCTGACTTGATCGTGGAGAACCTTGTCCAATTATGGGCGTAGTCACAGCATTCCCTTCCTAGTTGGTGCGCAACGCACTCGAGTTCGATTCCATCGCGGTCGATTCGGTTTCTTTCACCCCGAGCAATTCGCGCATCCCGCGTTCTGCTTCCCGCAAGACCTCAAGGTCATTCTGAATCCGAGCCTGGGTCAGCAGTCCCTCGTCGTAGGCAAATAATGTCCGTGACTTGGCCGCCGCATCCGGCGCGTTAATCAACCCCGCCGCGTGGGCGTCGCGGATGGCCGATTCAAAATACTTCCGCTTGCACTCCAGGATCTCCTGGATCTTCCGCGGCAAACCATCTTCCCGCGTACTGATTTCCGAGCCCAACGAGAATTGTGGGCACCCCAGCACATGACCGTACTTGGCCCTGATCTCAGCCTGGAACTGATAGCTATATTCACAGTATTTCCGGAGTCGTTCCAGCGGAGGAACCGTCACGGAGAAAAGTGCGTCGAGTTCGGGCCGTATGCGGTTCCATCCCATATCAATGGCCGCCAACGCGAGATCGGCCTTCGAATCGAAGAAATAATAGAAGCTGCCCTTCTTGACCCCCGCCTTGTCGCATATATGGTCGATCGTCGTGCCGCCGTAGGAGCCGGTCCAAATCAGCTCCAACACGGCCTCCATCAACCTCTCTTTGGCATCACTGACGCGTCCCATGGCTCTCACCTTCTGACTTTGGTCGCCTATTCGCCTCTTTCAAAAAAATTTCAAAGAACAATATCCAAGTTTACTAAATAGTCAACTACTTTGATTAATCTGGTTGTTGTATTGTGCATCGCGCTTATTATGAATATCTTACATCAATCACATCGGCGCGGTTCCCCCCTGCCGTATGAACACACCGGCCTGCTGGCACAACGATTGCCACTCATTCCCAAGCGGATCGACGCCCAACGCCCAGCGTGTTGATGGCGCAACGCAATCTGTTATCATGATAACAACTATGGATCGAATGGCGGACCGCGAAAACTTGCCGGTTGAAATCGCGCTCTTGGTGTCGTTGCTTTTGCACGCGATGGCCTATTGCACCGTGCAATACGGCGCGCCCATCCTGAAGTTGCCGTGGTTGTCCTCGTTGGCGAGATTGGTGCAGGCAGTCCATGTTCAGCCGACCCCGGCCCATCCGCAGGTGCAAACCATTACTTTCGTGGAAGTGAACGAGCCGCGCCCTCAAAATCAACCGAACCAGGGCAAACAATCCCAGCAGTTCATGGAAACCGACGCGTCGCAGGTCACGGGCGAGAAACCGAAAAACGCCCAGTACTACTCCGACAAATCGACTGTGGCCGCCAATCCGAACAATGCCAGCGGCAAGTTGGGTGACACCCCGTACCTGAACGGCGCTGAGACCAAGTACAAGGACAAGCAGGTGATGAGCACCGTGGATGTGCCCACCCAATCAGGTGTCTCGGCCCCACTCGTCGTGCAGGCGGGCGCGCCGGGAGCCCCGGGCCGGGTCGCCCAGCCGTCTCCGTCCACGGCTTCCAAGCCGGCTCCGACGCCGCCACAGGAAAAATCGTCCGTCCAGCCCCAGTCGCAACCCCAACCGCAGTCACCAGCCCAACCCCAGGAGATCCCGGCGGTCGGGTTAAAGATCGTGGAAGAACAGAAAATGGCGATGGCGCCGAAACCGACCGTGACGCCGGCCGCCGTGGCCAGTTCGGAAGTGCCCACGCCGCCGGCGGCTGCCGAAGTGGGAGAGGGTGGCGCTCCCGCGCTTGCCAGCGAGCCGGGCGTGGAAGGCCGCGAGATTGTGGCGCGAAAATCACACCTTGTCGCCGTTGGCGTCTCGCGCACGGGTGTGACCGCATTCAATGTCGAGGCGAGTCCGTTCGGCGCGTATGACAAGAAAGTCGTGAATGCAATTCAAACCCGCTGGTTCCAGCTCATCGATCGCTACGGGATTTACGAGAGCACGGCAACCGTCACGATCTACTTCGAATTGTTTGATGATGGCCAGGTCAAGAATGTGAAAACCATCGACGGCGGTGACAACAGCATTTTGTCGTTGTTTTGCGAGAAAGCCATCATAGAATCGGGGCCGTTCGATCCGTGGCCTGACGAACTGCGTGCGCTGGCTGGGAAAGAGCCGCGTCAGGCGACTTTTACGTTTTACTACTGAGACATCGGAAAAGGAGGAGCTTCATGCCGGATTGGTTTTTTCGGGGCGGACTTGCCATGTGGCCGCTGTTGGTGTGCTCGATAGCGGGGTTGGCCATCATTTTGGAACGCGTCTGGGCGCTGCAGCGGCGCCGCATTATCTCCCCGGAGTTGGCCGCGGCCATTGAACGGCGGCCGGTCACACCCGAGCAAACCGAGACGGTGCGCGTGCTGAGCGAATCCGATACGTCAGTGTTGGGCAGGCTCGTGCAAGCCATGTTCGCCCACGCGTCCCTGCCGAAAACGGAAAACGTCGAGGTCATGCAGGCGCTGGCCCGCCAGATCGTTGGCCGCATGGAGCGCGGGCTGACCACGCTCTCACTCATCGCCGAGCTCGGACCGCTGCTGGGACTGCTGGGCACGGTCATCGGTATGGTGAAATTGTTCGAGGACGTGGCGAAGAAGGGACTCGGCGAACCGACGATGATTTCCCGCGGCATCTACGAGGCGTTGACGGCGACGATGACCGGCCTCAGCATCGCGATTCCCGCGCTGATCGCCTACATGTATTTGCGCCGCCGCATCGAGGTGCTGGTGCTGGAACTGGAACGGTACACCAACGAGTTGCTGACCCGCCTGTACCGCAATTCCCTGTAGGAATCCGCCATGCGCATCTTCGATCCGGCCAAAGCCCAGCGCCCACCGGCCATCCGCCTGATCAACCTCGTGGACGTGCTGTTTATCCTGCTCATTTTCTTTATCGCCACGACCACCTTTCGCGCGAGCTCGCCGACGGCCGTGAAACTTGTCCTCCCCGAAGCCAAGACCGCCGAGGAAGTCGGCCGCGAAAAGGTCGAGCGCCTCTCAATTGCCGTCAGTTCCGATGAAACCATCTATCTCGACAACAAACCCATCGCGTTGAGCACGCTCGAACAGACCCTGCGCGACGCGAAAGAGAAGAACCCGAAACTGCAGGTGCAGTTCTCCGCCGACAAGACGGTCACCTACGGCACGGTCGTGGCCATCGTCGATGCGGCGCGATCCGCCGGCATCCCGGACATCACGGCATTCACCAAGAAATCCGCCAAGTAACCCATTCCCGCTGAAAACAACACGGGCGGCTGTGCCGAACACAGCCGCCCGTTGAATTTGTAAACTCTAACGGACTACTTCCCGCCGAGGATCGCGTCTTTCGCTGCCTTGGCGATGCGGAACTTCACGACTCGCTTCGCCGGAATCTGAATCTGCTCGCCCGTGGCCGGATTGCGGCCGATGCGCGCCTTGCGATTCACCAGCACGATCTTGCCCAGCCCGGGAATCGTGAACGAATTCTTCGCTTCCTTGTACGCCAGCTTCACCAACTCGTCGATGAACAGGCCCGCGCTCTTTTTCGACACGCCGGTCTTCTCCGCCAGAGTTCCCAAAACTTGTGACTTCGTCAACTTTGCCATAAAGCTCCTTACTGTTCTCCTTGGTTTAGGGTTCGCCAAATACTACAAAAGTGCCGGAAACCTTGCAACTATTGATTTTTCAGGGTGTCGACTCTCGTGCCGCAACCAAAAACGGGTTCGTGCGGCGCTCGTTGCCAATCGTGGTCACCGGTCCGTGCCCGGGAAACACGCGCATGTCGTCCCCGAGCGGCAACAGCTTCTCTCGAATGGAACGCATCAACGTTTCGTAGTCGCCGCCCGGAAGATCCACTCGCCCCACCGATCCGGCGAACAGCACGTCCCCCACAAAAGCCACGCGTTCCTTGCGTTCCACCAGCGCTACGCTCCCGGGACAATGACCGGGACAATGAAAAACCTCGAACCGCAACCCGCCAACGTCCAATGGTTTATCCTCCTCCAGAAAAAAATCTGGTTGGCTGGGTTCGATGTCCAGATCCAATCCGAAATACCGCGCTTGCGGAAGGGTCAGCAGCGGCGCGCTCTCGCGGTGGATGCCAAACTTCGCCCCGGTCAACCGTAACAACTCGGCGTTATCCAGGAAGTGGTCCCAGTGACCATGCGTGTTCACCAGCCGGGCGATCGGGGTGTTCCACTTTCGGGCTTGTTCGACGATCGACGCTGAGGTCCCCTGCGGCGCGTCGATCACCAGTGCCGTGCCGCCCGTCTTATCTGCGACCAAATACCCGTTGGTCGCCACCGGGCCGGCTTCAAAAGTCTCGATAATCATTCAACGCCGCGTGGTCGCGTTTGCAGCCAGCCTCATTCCTCTTCATCCTCATCGTCTTCGTCTTCCTCGTCCTCTTCCTCGTCGTCGGCGTCCTCCTCATCCTCCAAGTCCACATCCTTGTCCAGGCTCTCCGTGTCTTCCTGATCGCTCAAGTCGAAGCCGCACGTCGGACACCGCAGATTGTTCCGCTTCAATTCCTCGGGCTCGACGTCCACATTGCAGTTCGGGCACGTTACTTGTTCCATGCTTGTTCCCCCCTTCTACTGACCTTGCGCCGAAACAATAATAAAAAATCGGACGCGCGCAAGCGCGATTTGCACGGATGTCACTTCGCCGCCGGCGGGCGCAACCTGGCCAAATCGGCTTCGATCTGCTCCCGCTGTTTGGACGGGCCCCGCCACGTTTCCAGACACTTCTCGTAGGCCGCCACCGCTTCCTTCGTCCGTCCGTCCGCCGCGAGCAGTTGGCCGAGGAACAGATAGAGGTGCGGATCTTCCACGTGTTCCGCCACGGTGCGTTGCAACGCCCGGATCGCTGTCGCCCGGTCCCCTTGACGCGCCGCCAACTGCCCCCGCAACAGCCACGCCTGCACCGAGTGTGGGTGCTCATCCAGCACCGCCTCCGTCTCCGCCACCGCTCCATCGAGGTCGCCCGCGGTAGCCTTGATCTGGGCCTGCATCAACCGCGCGTAAAAATACCGCGGGTTCATCGCCAGCAGCTTGTCCGTCAGGTCCATCGCCCGTTCCTTGTCGCCCGCGTCGAGGTTGATGACGGCCAGGTTCATCCACGCTTCCGAGGGCCGCGGATGGATCGCGATGGCGTCTTCGAACAATGCTTTCGCAGTATCGACCGCCCCGAGAACCATCAGGAAGTTTCCCATCGTCGTCACCATGCGGGCGCGGAGATAGGCATTCGGGCCGGCCGTCTCGTCCGCAAGCTTGTGCGTGTACGCCAGCACCGCGTTCGTGTCCATCAGGTGCACGGGTTTGAGGTCTTTCAATTGCTTGTCGGCTCGCAATTTTGCCCAGCAACTCATGTGTACGAAGATGCACGCGGCATGGTCGAAATACAGGAGGTCCCACACCCGGCTGTTCGCCAGGTACTGCACCAACGGGCGGTCGTCCGCTGTCCCGTACTGCATGAAGACCACGGATACCGACCGCTCGCGCATCCATTTCTCCCATTCCGATGGGTCGAACATCGCCCGCTGGTACCGGTCCACAAATTCCCGGCCGTACAGATTCGCGCGCCCATCGCAGAACGGCCGCCACTGCGGATACCCCGTCCAGATCAGCGGCCCGCCGGACAGGAACGTATTGAACAGGTTCAACCCCGCCGGCAGTTTCATCATCACCGACAGCGCCCGCGTCGGCACGATCGATTCGTCCACGCCCACGCCGAATTGGGCCGGCCGACTCTCGGCGATTGCCCAGCGGTTCGTGACCACGACGAAAATCAGGAACGCCGCCGTGATCCCCGCCAACACTCCCGCCATCGCCTCGCCCCAATCCGAGCGTTTCTTCCCCGCGAATTTCTCCCGCAGCACCGCGAGCCCATGCGCCAGGATCGGCGCGGTCACCACTGCGTACAACGCCGTGAACCGGTTCGCGTGCAGCGCCAGCACGCTCATCGCCGCCACCACCAACACGTGGGCCCACGGAAACGCGCGACGCTGGATCGCCAGCACGGTCACGAGCACCGCCGGGTTCAGCCAGAACATCCACCAAAACACCTGCAGCGCCCAGTTCGGCTCTGTCAGCAACAGTTCCCGCGTCGGTTGCCATTCGCCAATCGTTCCAGAGGGACTTGCCCTCCTCGTCTGCTCGATCGCGTGTTGCACGAGACCGATGCCAAACGGATTCACCAGGCACGCCGCGCACGACAACGCGAGCGCGCCGACGATCATCCCCAACCCACGCCACTCTTTCCGCCGGGCAAACTCGATCCCCTGAACCAGACCGTACATGGCCATAAGCCCAACCCCCAACACGAACGATCCGTGACTGTTCACCCAGAGCAACTCCACCACCGGCACCCACAGGAGCGCGGACATTTTGCCCCGCCGCGCCGCTTCCAGCAGCGCCATCGTCACCGCCGCGAACAACAGCATCACGACATCCGGTCGGACCTCGAGCCGCGCTCGCGCCGCCACGAATGCCACCAGCACCGCAAACGCCGACAGCGACACTCCCGCCCCATTCCGCTGGCATGCACGAAACACCACCACCCCGGCCAGGAATACGACGATGGCTTTGCCCACCACCAGCGCATTAAATCCGCCCCATGAATACAGGACATAGACGCCGACCTGAAACAGCCACTCCCAGTCGAGCCACTCTTTCCCGTTCACTGTGGCCGAAAACGGATCGGCGTGCGGGACGGCGTCGTGCGCGATGATCCACTCGCCTGTCTTCAGGTGCCAAAATGTGTCGGGCTCGGAAATCTTCTCCAGCGCCAGCAGGAACGGGAATGCAACGGCCAACACGACGACCGTTGCGGCGAGGATCTTGAGCGCTTTCCCGTGCATGGCGTAAGCCACGTTGTGGCAGCGTGAGGTCGCGTTCCGCGTCCAACGCGGTCACGCGACAACGCCACTCACGTGGACGTCGCATTGTCGCCAACCTCCCGCCGCATTTCCAGCCCGATTCCGGGGTTAGTGCGCCAATGCCGGCCTAGGAGACGCGGAGGGTATGTTGACCGCCGGATTCTGATTGGCTCTCGCCGCCAGCAGACGCGACAGCGCTTCACGAAGAGTCTCGTTGTCGGGATCGATCTTGATGGCCGCGCGGATTGTCTCGATGGCGGCATCGAGTTTGCCCTGCTTCTCGTACAGTGCGGCGCAATTGTAATACGCCGACAGGTTTTTCGGGTCGAGATCGATCGATCGCCCGTAGAGCACGATGGCCTTGTCCAGTTCGCCGAGATTGGTCCAGATCGTCGCCAGATGGAGGATAAGGGCGTCGTTCTTCGGATCGAGCTCGAGCGCCTTCCCGAATTTCGCCGCCGCGTCGCGGTACCGCCCCAGATTATTGAGCGCCGCGCCGAGGTTCACGTACGCCAGTTGATTGCTGGGATCGAGGTCCGCCGCCTTCTGGAGAGGCTCCAACGCCTCCTCGTACTTCTTCATGTTAATCAGCGAGTTGCCCCAGTTGAGGTAGATCGTGCTGTTGCGGGAGTCGATCTTTTCGGCGCCCTTGAGTTCGTCAATGGCTTCCTGGTACCGCCCCAGCTTGTCCAGCACGTAGGCGAGATTGACGACCACGCTGATATTGAGCGGGTCATACGCCGCCGCGCGATGAAATTGGTCCAGCGCCAACTCCAATTTGCCATCCTTGACGAACTGAATGCCGCGGCCCTGATACAATACCGCGCGCGCGGGGTCGCGTTCGCTGACGGGTTGATCGTTCTTGAGCAGGTCCGTGTCGGGTTTCGCGGGCGGTTCGTACAGCGCCGCCACGAACAACATCAATGCCAGCGCGCCCGCAATCCCGCTGGCGGCGCGTGGAATGATGCGGGTTCTGGTTCCCGTCGGGGATGGCTGTGGCTCGCTCATTTGCTCTGGCAAATCTAACAGACTCGCGCTATTTTTCGAGCTTGATCGGTCCGGGCGAGTCGTCGTTCGAGACAGGCGAGATGAATCTGAGTTTCGGTTACAATACAAACGGGTTTGCCCAACACAAACTCGAAGATGCGCTGGAGATCATCGCCGACTCCGGCTATCGCGGCGTCGCGCTGACGCTGGACAACTATCACTGCAACCCGTTCACCGTCGAGCCCGCCGATCTCAACCGCCTCCGCCAGGTCCTGGATAAACTGCAACTCCGCGTGGTGATCGAAACCGGCGCGCGCTACCTCCTCAATCCGCAGCGGCAACGTTATCCCACGCTGGTCAGCAGCGAAGGACGCCCCATCCGCCTCGAGTTCCTGCGGCGCGCGGTCGACATCGCCGCCGATCTCCACGCCGAATGCGTCAGCTTCTGGTCGGGAGCGCCCGAGCCGGAAGTCCCCGAACATCAGGCGTGGGACTGGCTCGTCACCGGCTGCCTGCAATTGGCCGAGCATTCCAAACGGCGGGGCGTGCAACTCGCCTTCGAGCCCGAGCCGGGTATGCTCGTCGATGATATGGCCAAATTCGAGGTCCTCAAGAAACACATCACCAGCGCCCGGTTCGGCCTGACGATGGACGTCGGCCACGTCTTCTGCACCGAGACCGCGCCGTTCCGTCAGGTCTACGGCAAGTTCGCCAATCTCATCCGCAACATCCACATCGAAGACATTCGCGACCGCAAGCACGAGCATCTCATGTTCGGTGAGGGCGAACTCGATTTCGTCGCCATCCTCCGCGTGCTCAACGACAACAAATACACCGGCCTCATTAATGTCGAACTCCCCGGCCACAGCCATCGCGCCGCCGAGGTCGCCCGCGCTTCCATCGAATTCCTGAACGCCATGGGCGAAAAAATCCCGCCGCCGACTTCACACGCCGCGCCGAAATCCGCTCCGTCCGCCACCCACTAATTGCCGACCAAACACGCGCCGGCTGAGGGTGCGATAAAATCTTCTTGTCTGATGCATGCTCCGGCTGTATTGTGCGTCAAGATTCTCGGAGGCATTATTATGAAGATAGCGCATCTGGTTGCCGTTTCCGTCATCATCCTCACTGCGTCCTCGGGTTTTGCCGCACCGAGCGAATCCGTCGAATCCGCCGGCGCGTCCACCGCGTACCAGAAGGTCGATGCGATGTTTGGCGAGCAGATAGTGGCTTGCCGGCTCCAAGCCGTCGGACTAACCGCCCAGCAGGCGCACGCGCGCCTCTCGCAGCTCAGCGACCAACAACTCGGCCAATTGGCCGCCCAAGCCGACATGATTCAGGCCGGTGGCACGGTGCAATGCGGCGACGTAAACAACCTCGGCCCCTTGGGTTGCATGTGGCAGCAACTCACCACCTTCGCTACCAATATTTACCGCATCGTGTTTTGCTGGGCCGATCTGAAATAACGCAAACGCTTTTCTGCACGGCCTGTCCCGAAATTTTTCGGAACAGGCCGTTTCTGCTATAGTGCCGATGTGAAACCGAGCGCGGCACCCTTCGTCGGGAACCGGCTGCTGTTCGGGCGCGACGATACATCATCCATCGTCTGCGCCAAACCCGCAGGCGATTCGCAAATCACCGTCTTCCGCCGGCTCGATGGCAAATTGGCCGCCGAAACGCAGCCGTTCCAACCGTTCCTCTGGCTCCCCGAGCAGGTCTACTTGCAGGGGTTCGATCGCAAGGTCGAGTACCTGCCGCTGGAAGGCCACGGCCAGTTAAAATTCCTGGCGAAATTCCAATCGTGGACGGATTTTCAGCAGGCACGCAAATTCCTCGGTCCCGCCCTGTGCTTCGCCGTCAACGATCCTGTACAACAATATCTCATGGCGACCGGCCGCACGTCGTTCAAGGGGTTGCGCTTCGATCAGATCAACCGCCTCCAATTGGCGGTCGTGACCGCCGTTGACAACACGTTGCAGGCCGTGCAGGTTTGTGATAACCGGGGCAGACAATTGGAGCTCACCGGAACGGAAGCCCAGATTCTCAAGAAGTTCGTAGAGACCATCCGGGAACGCGACCCCGATGTAATCGAAGGCCACGATATTTTTCGCGCGGCATTGACGCAACTCACGGCGCGCGCCCGCGCCGCCCGTGTGCCGTTGAAACTCGGGCGCGACGGCTCCGTGCTCGGCTCCCGACAATCACGCGTCCAAATCGCCGAGCGCACGATCCAGTACCCGAAACATGAGATCCACGGGCGGCACGTCGTCGATACGTTCCTGCTCGCCGTGTTTTACGATGTCTCCACGCGCGAACTGGAGGGCTTCGATCTCGCCGAGGTCGCCGCGCATTTCGGCATCCAGGAATCCGGCGCGGTGGCTGTGCGACGGATCAGCGACCTGCTCAGCCCGAGCTACTTCGTCCAGGCCCAGGTCTTCCCGTACAACTACCAGGACGTTGTCGTGCGCGGCAACGCGACGAAGATCGATGCGCTCTTCCTCCGCGAATACCTGCACCAGCGTCACACCATCCCCCAGTTCGGCGAACCGCGTCCGTTTGCGGGCGGTTACACGGACCTGTTTCACGAAGGCATCATCCGCGACGTGTGGCATTGCGACGCGCAATCGCTGTACCCGTCGCTGATGCTCGCGTTCGACATCAAACCGCGCGGCGACGAGCTGAACCTGTTCCTGCCGCTGCTCCGCGACCTGCGCCAGTTCCGACTAAAAGCCAAAGCGGACGCCAAAACCGCAACGGACGAGACGCAGCGTCGGCACCTCGACGCGATGCAACAGACCTTCAAGATCCTCATCAACTCGTTCTACGGCTATCTCGGGTTCTCGCAGGCGCACTTCGGCGATTTCAGCGCCGCCGAGGAAGTCACCGCCAAAGGCCGGGAAACGCTCAAGATGATGCTCGATTGGCTGCAGAAACGCGGCGCCCGCGTCATCGAAATCGACACCGACGGCTTGTATTTCGTGCCGCCACAAAAGGCCGACCCCAAAACACTGGAGCGCGAACTGCAGGAAGCGCTGCCCAAGGGCGTCGATGTCGAAATCGACGGGCAGTTCCCCGCGATGTTCAGCTACAAGATGAAGAATTACGCGTTGCTGGACAGCGAGGGAAAACTCCACGTGACCGGCTCCGCGCTCCGCTCGCGCGGCCTGGAAAAATTCCAGCGCCAGTTCCTCGAAGAAATGCTGACGCTCGCGCTCCGGGGCGAAGCGAAGAAGGTGCCGCAACTCTACGAGGAGTATTGCCAGAAGATCGAGCGCGGCCAGTTTCTTATCGACATGCTCGCCAAGACCGAGACGCTCCAGGACACGCTCGACGTTTACCGGCAGAAGATTGCGCAGTCCGCCCGCAACCGCAGCGCTGCCTATGAATTGGCCCTGAAATCAGGCCGCAATTACCAGCCCGGCGACCAGATCACTTACTACGTCACTGGCGACGGCAAACGCGTCAGTGTCTACGACAACTGCAAGCTCGTCGCCGAATTCAACCCCGCACGCCGCGACGAAAACATCGATTACTACCTCGATAAATTGAAATCGCTGTACAAGAAGTTTGCGGAGATGTTGACGGTCAATACCTGAAGCGTAATTCCATTGCCATTTTCGCAGGTCGCCTTAGAATCGGCTTCTGAAATGCAGCGTGCCACATTCCGTACGGAACTTCAATTCCGAAGCTGATAGCTCAAATGCTTCTCCCTGCACAAATCATCCAGAAGAAGCGCGATGGACAGGCGCTGACCGAAGAGGAAATCCGTTTCTTCGTCAACGGGTTCACCAGCGGCGAACTTCCCGATTACCAGATGTCGGCTCTCGCTATGGCGATTTGCTTCCAAGGGATGAATTTCGACGAGACGATGTGGCTGACCCGCGCAATGATCGCGAGCGGTAAGATCGTCGAATGGAAACGGCGCGCCGGCCTGTTCTACGCCGACAAACACAGCACGGGCGGCATTGGCGACAAGACATCATTGATCATCGCCCCGCTCGTGGCCTCTTGCGGCGTGAGAGTGCCGATGATTTCGGGGCGCGGACTCGGCCCGACGGGCGGGACGCTCGACAAACTCGAAAGCATTTCCGGTTTCAACGTCAATCTTTCGCTCGACGAGTTCCAGCACGTCACGGACAAGGTCGGCTGCTGCATGATCGGCCAAACCGCCGAAATCGCTCCTGCCGATAAGAAGCTGTACGCGCTGCGCGATGTCACCGCTACCGTTTCGTGCCTTCCGCTCATCGTTGCCAGCATCATGTGCAAAAAATTGGCGGAAAATGTGGACGGCCTCGTGCTCGATGTGAAATGGGGCAGCGGCGCGTTTATGCGGACACGCGAGACGTCTGCGGAACTGGCCCGGGCGATGGTCGAGGTCGGAAAGCGCTACGGCAAAAAGGTGTGCGCACTGCAAACGGACATGAACCAGCCGCTCGGTCAAAAGATCGGGAACGCTCTCGAAGTGCGCGAGTGCATCGAGATTATGAACGGTTCGGCCCAAGCCGATGACTTGATGCAAGTCACCCTCGCCCTTTCCGCTGAGATGTTGCTCATGGCGGGCGTGGCGAAAAATGTTGCAGACGCCCGGCAAATGCTGCAAAAGAAGCTCGCCAGCGGCGAAGCGTTGCGGAAATTCGCCGAGATGATCGCCGCGCAGGGCGGCGATTCCCGTGTGTGTGATGATGTGAAGAGATTGCCGGCGGCCAAACAGACCCGGCCGATTGCCACCCCGAAATCCGGCGTCGTGCAAGCGATCGAATGCGACCAGATCGGCTACGCCGTGATCGCGCTCGGCGGCGGACGCAAAGTTTCGGCCGATAAGATTGATTTTGCCGTCGGTTTCGAACAGCCGAAGAAGATCGGCGATGCCGTGACGGCAGGCGAACCGTTGATGATCATGCATTACAACGATGCGACGCGCGCTGCCGAGGCCGAAGGCATGGTGCAACACGCCTACAAGATCGAGGACAAGCCCGTGGCCGCGCGGCTGCCGTTGATCGTGCAGAAGATCGAGTGAGGGATCCATTCCGATGATGGCGAACGTAAAAGAGACGAAAGACTTTCTGGATGCCAAGCTGGCCGGGTTCAAGCCGGACGCCGCGTTGGTGGTGGGCTCGGGACTGGGGGGCATCACGCAGGGCGTTGCCAAACCGGTCGTCATCCCCTACACCGACATTCCGCATTTTCCCAAACCGACGGTCGCCGGTCATGCCGGGCAGATGATCTTCGGCGAGTGGGCGGGCAAAAAACTGATGGTGCTCAGCGGACGGTTCCACTGCTACGAAGGGCGCAGTCCCGCCGAGATCGTGTATCCCATCAATGTGGTCGACGCGCTCGGAGTGAAAATCTTGATCGTCACGAATGCCGCCGGCGGCATCAATCCCCAGTACAAACCCGGCGACCTCATGGTCATCGAAGACCATATCAACCACATGGGGATCAACCCGCTTATCGGCGGCGTCAACGGCGACGGGGGCGTCAAATTCATCGACATGACGCAGGCCTACTCGCCGCGGTTACGCGAGAAACTCGACACCGCCGCGGAAAAGCAACAGATACCCATCTGGCGCGGCGTCTATCTGGCCACGACGGGGCCGAGTTACGAAACGCCCGCCGAGATCAAGGCGTTCGCCTGGATCGGCGCCGACGCCGTGGGGATGAGCACCGTGCCCGAAGTCATCGTGGCGCGCTATCACAACATCGAGGTCGCCGGCGTCTCCTGCATCACCAACCTCGCGGCCGGCATCTCCAGCAAGAAACTTTCCCACGATGAAGTCCTGGAAGTGGGCCGGGCCGCGCAGGGCAAACTGGCAAAACTCCTGACCGAATTCATCGGGTCGCTGTGAAGTCCACTTCGCCCAGGTTCCGCAAACTGATTGCCGCCGCCGCGGCAGCGCGGCGGAACGCCCATGCTCCGTATTCGAAATTTCGCGTCGGCGCGGCGCTCCTGACGAAGAGCGGAAAAGTGTACACGGGCGTCAATGTCGAGAACGCCAGCTACGGGTTGACCAACTGCGCCGAACGTGTCGCGGTCGGAAAGGCCGTCAGCGAGGGGCATCGCCGGTTTCAGGCGCTTGCGGTCGTCGCCCCCAGCGCGTCGCTCAGCCCGTGCGGCGCCTGCCGCCAGGTGTTGGCCGAGTTCGGCGAGATGGTCGTCATCTGCGCCGATTCGCGAAACCCAAAGCGGATTCATATCCATCTGCTTTCGGAATTACTTCCCCACACGTTCCGGCTGTGATAAATAACTGGCTGCGGGATTTACAGCCACGGACGGGCCGGGAGACGCCGCCGCGCGCTCGGTCGGCCTTGGAGGGCGCGATCATAAATTGAGTCTCGTAACGCATTTGTAACCCCGGCGTTGTCTGGGCGTTACAGATTCGTTACAGAATGCCGCCATGCCGGAATCAATTCTGATTGTCGATGATGAGCCAGACGTGCTCGACCTGCTGGTCTACAATCTCCAGAAGGCGGGGTATAAAACCATCACCGCGCGCGACGGCGTTACGGCGCTGCAAAAGGCGCGCGATGAAGTCCCGTCCCTGATCGTGTTGGACCTGATGCTGCCGCAAATGGACGGCACCGAGGTGTGCCGTCATTTGAAGGCTGACCCCAAGACCACCCACATCCCGATCATCATGCTCACGGCCAAGGCCGAGGAAGTGGATCGCGTCGTGGGGTTGGAACTTGGCGCGGACGACTACGTGACCAAACCGTTCAGTCCCCGCGAGATGGCGCTGCGGGTCAAGGGCGTCCTGCGTCGGGCCAGCGGCAAAACCGCCCCCGCCGAGATTCTCAAGTTCGCCGATATCACCGTGGACATTGCCAAGCACGAGGTCACGCTCAAAGGCAAAGTTGTCGAATTGACGGCCACGGAATTCAAGTTGCTGACCACCTTGCTGGAGCGGCGCGGACGCGTGCAGTCACGCGACCGACTGTTGACGGATGTGTGGGGTTATGAGGGCGACGTGGACACGCGAACGGTGGACACGCATATGCGCCGGCTGCGCGAAAAACTGGGCAAGGCTGCTGACTACGTTGAGACCGTGCGCGGTGTCGGGTACCGCTTCGCGGACGCGCCCTGAGAATTATCCATGGTGCAGTAGCGCGAAAAGCTGGTAGACCACGGCTGCGACCGCGGCCGAACATGGGATGGTCAACACCCACGCCCACACGACGCGGCGCGCCACCCCCCAACGAACGGCGGACAGGCGGTGGACCGCCCCGACGCCGACAATCGCGCCCGTAATCGTGTGCGTGGTGCTGACGGGGATTCCCATCGACGCCGACGCGAAGAGCGACGTGGCCGCCGCCAGTTCCGCGCACGCGCCATCGTAGGGGCGCAGTTTCGTGATCTTCATACCCATCGTCTTCACAATTCGCCAACCGCCCGCCATGGTGCCGAGACCGATCGCCAGATGACAAACCAGAACGATCCAGAATGGGAATTGCAGTTGGCCCGAGGCAAACGCGGCCTGTTGGCTCTTCCAGATGCTGGCGTACAACAGCGCGGCGACGATCCCCATGGTTTTTTGCGCGTCGTTTGTGCCGTGACCCAGGCTGTAGGCCGCGGCGGAACCGAGTTGGGCAACGCGGAACCAGCGGTCGATCTTGATCGGGGCCACCTTCCGAAACGTCCACATGACGACAAAGGTAAACAACAGGCCCAGCGCCAAACCGATCAGGGGCGCAATCACGATAAATTCCACCGTGGAAATTACCTTCGCTGTGTGAAGCACCCCGGTCCACGTTCCCGCGTGAACGATGGCGGCGCCGCCGAATCCCCCGAGTAACGCGTGCGAGGAACTCGATGGCAGCCCGCCGTACCACGTAATGAGATTCCACACGATCGCGCCGAGCAACCCGGCAAAGATCACCTCGACCGTCACGTAATCCGCGTGCACCCACGTGGCGACAGCGTTGGCCACGTGCACCCCGAAAAACCATGCCGCCGCGAAGTTCCACCACGCCGCCCAGACCACCGCTTGAAACGGCCGCAATACGCGCGTGCTGACAATCGTGGCAATCGAATTGGCCGAGTCGTGGAACCCATTGATGAAATCGAACACGAGCGCCGTGAAGAAGATCAGGGCAATGTAGGGATTCTGGACGATGTGAAGCAGGTCGGAAAGAAACGCGGACATTCAGCTCTCCTGTCGCCGTCGCTCAACTCATCTTGACGATGACCCCCTGGAGCACGTTGGCCACGTCTTCCAGACGATCGGTGATTTTCTCCATCGTCTCGTAGATGTCCTTCCACTTGATGACTTCGATGGCGTTTTTCTCTTTTGCAAACAACTCGGCCAGCGCGGCATGCAGAATGTCGTCCGCCGCGTTTTCCACTTCGTGCACGGTAATGCAATCTTGCATCACCTGCTCGTAGTTCTTCGCCGAGCGCATGCCATGGACGGCTTCGGCCAGTTTTTCACACCCGCGCACGACCTGTTTGGCGAGGTTGACCGAATGCTGCGTGGGCTTTTGGATACCGAAAAACGCCATGCGATTGGCGGCGGCGTTGGTCAGGTCCACGACATCATCGATGCGGAGGATCATGACGTGAATGTCTTCCCGGTCGAGCGGCGTGATGAAAGACTTGTTCAACTGTTCCATCGTGCGGTGGGCCACGTCGTCGCAGGCGTGTTCGATGCCGTTCAGTTCGCGCGCGATGGGATCGGCGTCGTCATAGTGCTCGGTCAGCCTTAACAACAGTTTCGCAGCACTGACGGCATGCCTGGTTGCCTGGTCGAACGACTCAAAAAAATTGTACTCCTGTGGAATCCATCGCTTCAGCATGGGGCCCTCTCCTGATGACGATTGTGTAACGAAATTCCGACGGAATAGCAACAAGTTGCTCAGGCCCATAATGCCACTTCGCCCGATTTCGTTGAAACAATGCACGTTGTCCGCTATCGTATTGCGCCAGACGCGTGAAACTCTCGCTGCCATCAAAATGGTTCCTCGGGTTGGCGATCCTGCTGGGGGATTTGCTGCTGGTGGTGTATGTGGCCATTCGCCTGACGTTGCCGCCCTATTTGGTGCGCCAAATCGAGTCGGATCTCCAGCGCGACGCCTACGTCACGCGCGACGTGTTCGAATCGGAACTCCGGACGCGAACCACAACCCTCGCCGACATCAATCGGCTCAGCCACGATCTGGCGAAGCAGACCGGCCTGCGCGTCACGGTAATCACCCGCGACGGGACCGTCGTCGGGGAATCCGACAAGCCGGAAAGCGATCTGAAAAACATCGAGAACCACCTGCAACGGCCCGAAGTTCAACAGGCCCTTCACGAAGGCATCGGCAGCGCCACCCGCAAGAGTGATACCATTGGCGTCAATCTGCTGTACGTGGCCCTGCCGGTTCGGGACGACAAGGTCGTCGGAATCGTGCGCGTGGCGATGCCGCTGGTGGAAATCCAGCAAACCACGGCGCGGGTGCTCCACACCGTGAGTGTGTCCATCCTGGCGGTTGGCCTTGCCGTCATCCCGATTTTGTTCTGGCTGTCGCGGCGCGTGACCCGCCCCATTTTGCAGATGCAGAAAGCCGCCGGGCGGATGGCGCACGGGGATTTCACCGAGAAAGCGCCGTATCGGGCCCACGGCGAACTGGGCGAACTGGCGACCGCGTTGAACCAAATGTCGTCGCAACTGGAAGCGCGCATCCGCGAGCTCAGTGAAGAAAAGGCCGATCTCAGCGCGATTCTGGCCGGTATGACCGAAGGCGTGCTCGTGGCCCGTCCTGACGGCCGGATTCGCCTCACGAACCAGGCGTTACGGCACCAATTCGGCATCACGGAAGAGACCATCGGGAAAACGGTGCTGGAGGCGTTCCGAAATGTTCCCCTGCAGGAATTGGTAGGCGAAGTGATTCAGGACGGCGACGTCTCGGCGCGCGAACTGTCGTTCCTAACGCCCAACGAACGCACGTACGAGTTGAGCGCCACGCGTCTGCAGGGCAGTCACGGCGCGGTGACAGGCGTGATCATCGTGTTCCACGACATCACCCGCATGCGGCAATTTGAGAATACGCGGAAGGAATTCGTCGCCAATGTCAGTCACGAACTGCGCACTCCGCTCTCGATCATCAAGGGATACGTGGAAACCCTGCTCGACGATCAACCCCCTGACGCGGAGACGACGCGTCAGTTTCTGCATACGATCCAGCGCCACTCGCGCCGGCTCGAGGCGCTGATTGCGGATTTATTGAGCATCTCGGCGCTGGAATCGCAGCAGGCCCGCCTCAACTTCGAGCCGGTATCGATGCGGGCGGCTGCCCAATCGGTTCTTGACGAGCTGACGCGCCAGGCGCAAGAGAGAGCGATCACCATTTCGCTGAAGATTCCCGAGCAGCTTCCCGCCGTCCGTGCCGACGCCCAGCGCCTGCATCAGGTCCTCTTCAACCTGCTCGACAATGCCATCAAATACACGCAGACCGGCGGTCATGTGACGATTCTGGCGGTGGAAAAGGACGGCGCGATCGAAACGGCCGTCGCCGACGACGGCGCCGGCATCGCGCTGGAACACCTGCCCCACGTTTTCGAGCGCTTTTACCGCGTCGATAAAGCGCGCAGCCGTGAACTGGGCGGCACGGGTCTCGGCCTTTCGATCGTCAAACACATCGTCCAATCCCACGGCGGTCGTGTCTGGGCCGAAAGCCAGATTGAAAAGGGCAGCACGTTTTTTTTCACCCTGCCGCGCGTGTAGGCCGCCGGAAATTCGTCACCGTTCTGTAACCGATCCGCGACGGCAATGATGCAGCTTGGTGTCACCATTCATGGGGGTTATCTGATGGCCAAGCACCGATCTATATTGATTGCTGAGGACGAACCGGATACCGCGAACCTGCTCCAGTTTCATTTGCAGCGACGCGGATATCAGACGACCGTTGCGTCCGATGGTCTCAACGCCCTGAACCTCAGCTTCGAGAGACACCCGGATCTGGTCATTCTCGACTTGATGCTCCCGAAACTCCATGGATTCGAAGTCTGTCGGATGCTCAAGACCAGCCCGTCGACGCGCCACATCCCTGTGTTCATGCTGACCGCAATGGCGTCGACCGAGAACAAACTGCAGGGATTTAGTCTCGGCGCAAACGAGTACATGACCAAGCCGTTCGAAATATCTGAACTGTTGGCCCGCATCGAATCGCTGCTGCGTTTGCCCCCGAGCGAATGAGTTTTCCATTCTGTAGCCTAGATGCGTCCGGTTCGTCACCACTCCTTGTTACGTCTGGGATAGATAGTAGCGCAGCGGCCCATCAGGTGAGGCGCCACACCGTCGCCGCGAGGCGTGGATATCACCGTGGCGAAACAATTCCGTAACCAAACCGTAACAAACAAAGGATACCGGAGCATTGACATGGCGATGACCCCAACCAAGAGACTCCGCAATCTGGCCGTTTTGGCGTTGTTGTGGATGTCGGCAACGAAAGCACCGGCACAGTTGCTCATTAATGGAGCCGGCGCGACGTTCCCCTACCCGATCTACTCCAAGTGGTTCGATGAATACGCGAAAGTGGATCCGTCCGTCCGATTCAACTATCAATCCATCGGTTCGGGTGGTGGCCAGAAACAGATTCTTGCCGAAACCGTGGATTTTGGCGCCTCCGACGGCCCCATGAGTGATGAAAACCTCGCGAAAGCGCCCGCCAAGCTCCTCCACATTCCGACCGTCGCGGGAGCCGTGGTGGTTACGTACAATCTGCCGGGCGGCCCGAAACTCAAACTGGATGGCCCGACGATTGTCGACATCTTTCGGGGAAAGATCACCAAGTGGAACGACCCCCGCATCACCGTCCAGAATCCCGGGGTGGAGTTGCCGTCCCTTGACATTGTTGTGGTGCATCGCTCCGATGGCAGCGGCACGTCGTACATTTTCACCGACTATCTGAGCAGTATCAGCGATGTCTGGCGTACGGAAGTGGGCAAGAACACGTCCGTCAAATGGCCTGTGGGTCTGGGTGGGAAAGGCAATGAAGGCGTTGCCGGTCAGGTCGAACAAACTCCGGGCGCGATTGGCTACATTGAGTTGATTTACGCTCTCCAAAACAAACTGTCCTTTGCGGACATTAAGAATTCCAGCGGCCATTATGTTTCTGCGTCGTTATCTTCCGTGACCGCAGCCGTTGCGACAGCCAAGGTGCCCGACGATTTCCGGTTCTCGGTGGTCAATGCCCCCGGTGCCGACGCCTATCCGATCGCCGGCGCCACATGGCTTCTCGTATACGAGACACAAAAGGACCCAGCCAAGGGCAAGAAATTGGTGGAATTCCTCAATTGGGCGCTCACCAGCGGAGAACAACTGGCGGCGTCGCTGAATTACGCGCCGCTCCCCAAGAGCCTCCAGGAACGCGCTCTGGCTCGCGTCAAAGAGATCAAGTTCTAGGTTGTGCCTGCTCGACGAGTTGTCGACCGGCGGTGGGAGAGAGAACGCTGCGGACGTTCTCTTTCCCCGAATGGTTTGGGAAATGGATGAATACAGGTAATATGGCTGAGTCCTTTGGCACAACATCGCAGACATTTGCCGACGTACGTCTGGCGCACCCGTCACGGTTCGGCGACCGCCTGTTTAAGTGGCTGGCCATGGGCATGGGCCTGTCGGTTGGTGTATTGATTGTTCTGGTCGGCGTCACGCTGTGGCATGGTGCCGCGCCTGCCGTTCACCAATTTGGACCGCAATTCCTCACGAGTTCGTCCTGGGACCCCGTGCAAGAGGTCTTCGGCGCCTTGCCATTCATTTACGGTACCCTCGTGTCTTCGGTGATCGGCCTGGTAATTGCGGTGCCACTGAGCATCGGCTCCGCTGTGTTTCTGACCGAATTGGCGCCGGTGCGCGTGCGCCAGCCCATTGTCTCGGTCATCGAGATGCTCTCGGCCGTGCCCAGCGTGATTTTCGGTTTGTGGGGCATCTTCGTCCTGGTTCCGTGGTTGCGAGTCCATGTATTTCCGTTGCTCCAACACCTGTTCGGATTCCTGCCGTTGTTCCAGGGTCCCAATTACGGTGTCAGTATGCTGGCGGCGGGAATCATTATTGCCATCATGATCCTGCCGATCATCACGTCGGTTTCACGGGAGATCCTCCGTTCGGTGCCCGACTTGCAACGCGAGGCCGCGTACGGTTTGGGCGCCACCCGCTGGGAAGTCACGCGCATTGCGGTACTCAGCTACGCCAAGCGCGGATTATTCGGCGCTGTCGTGCTCGGTCTCGGGCGCGCGCTCGGGGAAACGATGGCGGTGACGATGTTGATCGGCAACCGCCCGGAGATTTCCGCATCGCTGCTGGCGCCCGGCTACACGCTGGCCAGCGTGATTGCCAACGAGTTCTCGGAAGCCACGACCGACCTGTACTTGTCCGCCCTGTTTGAAATCGGTCTGGTGCTGTTCGGCGTTACGATTCTCACCAACATCCTGGCGCAATTGCTCATCGCGTCCACAACCGGCCCGAAGGCAAGTCGAGCGGTCCAGTGACGCCATGATCATCAACGCGAATTCCCCTTATCATGCGTGGCGGAAGTTAAAGGACGTCACCATGTCCGTCCTGTCTCTGGTGTGCGCCATCCTGGTCATCATGCCGCTGGGCCTTATTCTATTCTATCTCCTCAAGGAGGGGGCCACGTCTGTTGACTGGCGATTTTTCACCCAACTCCCCAAGCCGGTGGGCGAGGCTGGCGGCGGAATGGCCAATGCCATCGTGGGAACGTTGACCCTGCTGGCACTGGCATCGCTCATCGGCGTGCCCATCGGTGTGATGGGGGGCGTGTACTTATCGGAGTACGGCGCCGAGCGGGTCAATTGGTGGATTCGCTTCGGGGCGGACGTGCTGAACGGCGTGCCGTCGATCGTCTGGGGCATTGTGGCGTACGCGCTGGTCGTGGTGCCGATGAAAGGATTCTCCGCGTATGCCGGCGGCATCGCGCTGGGATTCATGATGGTCCCGTTGATCATCCGCACAACGGAAGAAGTGCTGTTGCTGGTTCCCAATAGCTATCGCGAGGCGGCCCTGGCCCTGGGGATCTCCCGGTGGAAGATCATCGTTCGTATTGTGATGAAGACCGCCCTCCGGGGGATCGTGACCGGTGTACTGCTGGCGGGCGCCCGCATTGCCGGCGAGACCGCGCCGCTCTTGTTCACGGCCTTCGGCAATCGGTTTTGGACGCACCACCTGAAAGACCCCATTGCCGCGTTGCCGCTCCAGATTTTCGCCTATGCCATCTCGCCGTACAACGACTGGCACCGCCAGGCATGGGCGGGGGCGCTGGTGTTGATCATGATCATCTTTCTCATCAATACGGGCGTGCGGGCACTCACCCAGGGACGATTCTCCGGAGCGCCCAAATGAATGTGAACGCAACCGCGACGCAACCCAAACGGGAGATCAACCCGCCGACGACCGAAAAGAACCCGCGGCCGGCGCTGACCGTCCTCGCCGCGGCCGTCCGCCAGGAGCCGCCTTCCCGCAGCACGCCTGTTTCCGAGGTGGCGTTTGAAGTGGACGACCTTTGTTGCTGGTTCAGTCAACATCAGGCGGTTTACGATCTGAATCTGCGCGTGCCCGCGAAAGCCGTCACGGCCATCATCGGTCCCAGTGGTTGCGGCAAGTCCACATTCCTGCGTTGCCTGAACCGGATGCACGAACTGGTACGAGGCAGCCGGCTGAGCGGACGCATCCGCCTGTTCGGAGAGGACATCTACGGGCCACATGTGGACGCGACGCTCGTGCGCCGGCGCGTCGGCATGGTGTTCCAAAAATCCAATCCGTTCCCCACGATGAGCATTGGCGAAAACGTCACGGTGGGTCTGCGTCTCAACGGTGTGCGCGCGCGGGCGATCCTCGACGAGCGTACGGAACGGGCCTTGCGGATGGCCGCGCTGTGGGAGGAGGTCAAGGACCACCTTGATCGACCGGGCACGAGTTTGTCCGGTGGCCAGCAGCAACGGTTGTGCATCGCCCGGGCGCTGGCGGTACAGCCCGAAGTGCTCCTGATGGATGAGCCGGCCTCGGCGCTCGATCCCATTGCCACCATGAAAATCGAAGAGTTGATCCAGGAGTTGAAGAAGGATTATACCATCGTGATCGTGACGCACAACATGCAGCAGGCGGCCCGTTGCAGTGATTACACGGCATTCTTCTACATGGGCCGCCTGATCGAGTACGACAAGACCGAGAAGGTCTTCACCAATCCGTCCAACAAACAGACGGAAGATTATGTGACCGGGAGATTTGGTTGATTATGGAACGGCATTTCGATCAAGAACTGGCGGAGTTGAAGGAGCATTTGCTCCGCATGGCGGGTCTCGCGGAACAAGGTGTGGCCCAGGCTCTCAAAGCGCTGGTCCAACGGGACGATTCTCTCGCCAAAAAGGTCGATACGGACGATGGGTTGCTGGACAAACTGGAGGTCGATATTGACGATCGGTGCATCAAACTCCTCGCGCTCCGCCAACCCATTGCCACCGATTTGCGCTTCATCACGATGGCCATGAAGATCTCCAGCGAACTGGAACGCATCGGCGATCAGGCGGTCAATATCGCCCATCGCGCCGAGGAGTTGAACAAGGAACCGTTGTTGAAACCGCTCGTGGACATTCCGCGCATGGCCGAACATGCCCAGGGTATGATTCACAACGCGCTGGACGCGTTCGTCTACGCCAAGCCCGAAATGGCGCGAGCGGTCGTGACCCGGGACGAGAAGGTCGACTTGTTAAACCGCCAGCTTCACCGGGAACTGACCAGCTTTATGATCGAAGACCCCCACACGATTACGCGTTGCTTGAACCTGATGAGTGTCGCGCACAACCTGGAGCGGATCGCCGATCACGCCACCAATATCGCGGAAGATATTGTCTATCTCTACGAAGGACGCGACATTCGTCACCAAAACGGGTAGAGTGTGTCGCAATCGTCGGGGTCGCTGCCGGACGCCGGCCCGGCTGACGACAGAAGGAGAATAGATGAAGTCATTTTCCAAGAATCGTTACTGGCTGGGCTTCGACCTTGGCGGGACCAAGATGATGGCCACGGTATTCGACAAGGATTTCAACATCATCGCGTACCGTCGCAAGAAAACCAAGGACGGCAAGGGGTCCAAGGGGGTGCTCCCGCGGATTGTCGAGACCGTCGAAGAAGCGCTCCAGGCCGCGCACCTCGATCACCGGCACCTGGGCGCGATCGGCATCGGCAGCCCCGGCTGGCTCGACCTTAACCGCGGCGTTGTCCTGCTGGCGCCGAACCTCGGTTTGCGCAACCTTGCCCTGAAGAAGGAACTGAGCAAGGATTTCGGGTGTCCGGTCGTCGTCGCCAACGATGTGGACGCGGGCACGTATGGCGAATACCTCTTCGGCGCCGGTCAGGGTGTGCGTTGTCTCCTCGGTGTCTTCCCCGGCACCGGCATCGGCGGCGGACTGGTTTATGAGGGGAAACTATTTCGCGGACAGGTCGGGTCATGCATGGAAATTGGCCATATCCACATGCAGCCCAAGGGTCGATTGTGCGGTTGCGGTCGACGCGGCTGCCTGGAAACGGTCGCCAGCCGCCTCGCAATCGCTGCCGAAGCCGGTGCGGCCGCCTACCGCGGCGAAGCCCCGCGCCTGCTCGAACTGGCTGGAACCGACGTCGCCGCCATCCGCAGCGGCGCGCTGGCGTCGGCCATCAAGGCTGGCGACCACGTCATTGAGGAAATTGTTACCCATGCGGCCAAGGACCTCGGGATCGCCATTGGCAGTGTCGTGAATCTTCTTGCTCCCGATATGGTTGTCCTCGGGGGCGGGCTGGTGGAAGCCATGCCAGGTCTGTACGTCCAACTGGTCCGGGCATCGATCAAAAAGCAGGCATTGCGTCCGTATACAAAATCGTTAAAAGTAGTCGTGGCGAAGCTCGGAGACGATGCCGTGGCGATGGGCGCCGCGGCGCTCGCTGCGGAACACGCTCGTAACCGGGAGTGAACTTTATCATGTCGGATGCAACGACCAAGACACTGGCGCCCTCGACAACCCCGCGGGTTACTCCCGGCATGCGGCCCGTCGCGGTGATCGATATTGGGGCCAGCGCCATTCGGTTGCGCATCGCCGAAATTGGGCCCAATGGCGAGATCCGCAACCTCGACTCTCTCCAGCAAGCGCTCCGCCTCGGCAAGGACACATTCAGCACCGGGCGGATTCAGGCTTCGACCATCGAGGAGTGCATCAAGGTATTATTGGGCTTTCGCCGGGTGATGACCGAGTACGGGATCACGCGCGACGACCAGATTCGGGCGGTCGCCACCAGTGCCGTGCGTGAAGCGGAAAACCGGTATGCGTTCGTCGATCGCGTGTACATGTCGACGCAGCTCAACGTCGAAGTGATCGAGGGCACGGAAGAGAATCGTCTCACGTATATCGCCGTCCAGGATGTGCTTGAGCAGGATGACCTGTTGAAGAATGCCGACGCGATCATTGTGGACGTCGGTGGCGGCAGTACGGAACTGGTGCTGGTGCAAAATGGCAGCGTCACGTTCGCCAACAGTTACCGGCTCGGCTCGTTGCGCATGCGCGAGTCCCTGGAGACGTTCCGCGCACCGGCGGAGCGGGTGCGCACGATTCTGGACCAGCACATTCACCGCGTTGTCGACCAGCTCTACCGCAACGTGCCGGTGGACAAGGTGAAGTATATGGTGGCAATTTCGGGCGACGCCCAATTTGCGGCCTCGATGCTCTCGCCGAAGTGGGCGGAGTCGCGCCTCAGTTCGGTCAGCATGAAAACCTTCGCCTCGCTCACGGAACAACTGGTGCCCACTCCTGTGGACGATCTCGTGCGGAAATACCGGATTCCGTATCAGGAGGCCGAGACGGTCGGACCGGCGCTCCTGGCGTATTCACACCTGGCAGAGGTGTTCCATGTGAAACAGATCCTCGTCCCCAAGACGAGCTTGCGCGAGGGGTTGCTGAAGGAGATCGCCGCCGGGGGCACGTGGACCGAGGGGTTCTCCGAGCAGGCCATTCAGTCCGCGCTCGCCCTGGGCGAAAAATACGCCTTCGATGAAAAACATTCCAAGCAGGTTGCCGAACTGAGCGTCCGCCTGTTTCGCGAACTCCAGCCCGAGCATCGTCTCGACAAACGGTTTGAGTTGTTGCTCAAGATCGCGGCGTTGTTGCACGAGGTGGGGATGTTTATCGGCGACCGCAGCCACCACAAGCACTCGATGTACATCATCATGAACAGCGAGTTGTTCGGGCTGACGCGAAAAGACATTTCCCTCATCGCGCTGGTCGCCCGCTACCATCGCCGCGCCACGCCGCGTCCCTATCACGAAGAGTACACGTCGCTGGATCGCGACAGCCGCATTGCGGTGGCCAAGATGGCCGCCATCTTGCGCGTGGCTGACGCCCTCGACCGCGACCACATGCAGCAGGCGCGCGCCATGACGTTCACGCGCGAGCCGGGCCAATTTGTCATCTCCATCCGCGACGCCGCCGATCTGACGCTGGAGCGATTCGCCCTCAAGGAAAAGGGCAATTTGTTTGAGGAAGTTTTTGGGATGAAGGCCGTTGTCCGCAACGCGGAGACCACGCAGGGGTTGGTGTCCGATGGATAAGACCCGCGATCTGTTCCTGAACCGCGAGCTGAGCTGGTTGGAGTTCAACCACCGCGTGCTCGAAGAGGCGACCGATTCATCGGCACCCTTGCTGGAGCGCTTGAAATTTCTCGCCATCACGAGTTCGAATCTCGACGAATTTTTCATGGTGCGGGTCGGGGGTCTGCAACAGTTGCTCAACGAGGGCAAGAGTGTGTTCGATCCCGCGGGCATGACGACCCGACAACAACTGGCGGAGATCAGCCGGCGCGCACGCGCGCTCGTGTCCGGGCAATACGCCTGTTTCCTGCAGGACATCGAGCCGGGGCTGGCGAACGCCGGGATACGCCGGTTGAAAGCCGAACAGATCGGACCCGAGTATGCGGAGTATCTGGAACGGTTGTTCGACCGCGAGATCTATCCCATCATTACGCCACGGGCCGTGGAAGATTCCGATGATTTCGCCTCGTTGACCGGGCTCGGCCTCGATCTCTTGGTGCGTCTCAAGCCTCGCACCACCGGCTCGCGCAAACCGCGATTCGCCGTCGTCACGCTGCCGAAACGCCTCAGCCGGTTTATCACCGTCCCTGTGCAGCAGGACGGGTACGATTACACGCTTTTGGAAGACGTCGTTGACCTGTTCAAGGAGACGTTGTTCCCCGGCGAATCCGTCGTCGAGTGCACGCCGTTTCGCCTGACACGGAATGCCGACCTGATCGTTCGGGAGGATCTCGCCGGCGACCTGCTGGTCCAAATGCGCGAGGTGCTCGACGCGCGCAAGCGCAGCGGCTGTGTCCGGTTGGAGGTGGGGCAGAACATCTCCACGGGGTCGCTATCGTTTCTGAAGCACGCCCTCGATGTCAGCGACGACCAGGTGTATGTGATCCCCGGCCCGCTCGATCTCGCGTCGTACCGGGAGATCGCCGGCCGCGCCGGCCACGAGAACCTGAATTACGAGCCGTGGCCGCCGCAGGCTTCGCCCGATGTCGCCCCCGGCGAATCCATGTTTGAAGCCATCAATCGCCGCGACATTCTTCTCTACCATCCCTACGAGAGTTTCGAGCCGGTCGTGCGTCTCATCGAACAAGCGGCTGACGATCCCGACGTGCTGGCCATCAAACAAATTCTGTACCGCACCAGTGGCAACAGCCCGATTGTCGCCGCCCTGGCACGGGCCGCAAGCAAGGGCAAACACGTCACGGTCGTCGTCGAGTTGAAGGCTCGGTTCGACGAGGCCCGCAACATCGATTGGGCGCAAGCGCTCGAGTTGTCCGGGGTGCAGATTATTTACGGGCTGCGGGGACTGAAGGTGCACGCGAAAATCTGCATCATCGTTCGCCGCGAAGCCACGGGGATCCGGCGGTACGTCCACTTCGGCACGGGCAACTACAACGAAGTTACCGCGAGACTCTACAGCGACGTGAGCCTGATGACCTGCAACGAGGATTTCGGGTCGGACGCCACGCAATTTTTCAACACGATTACCGCGTACTCGCAGCCGATCAAGTACCGGCGGCTCGAAGCCGCGCCGCTGGGATTGCGGGCCCAGTTGCTGGCCCTGATCGAGAGCGAAGCGCAACGGTGCAAGCAGGGCCAGACGGGACACATCATGGCCAAGCTCAACTCGCTGGTGGACGCCGACGTCATCCAGGCGTTGTACGATGTGTCGCAGCACGGAGTGAAGGTCCAGCTCAACGTGCGCGGTATCTGCTGCCTCCGGCCCGGCGTTCCCCGGTTGAGCAAGAACATCGAGGTCGTCAGCATCGTTGACCGGTTCCTCGAACACAGCCGCATCCTGTACTTTCATCACGGCGGGGAGCCGCTCGTGTACATTTCCAGCGCGGACTGGATGCCGCGCAATCTGGACCGGCGTGTCGAGTTGCTCGTGCCCGTCCAGGATCCCGCCTGCCAGGCGAAGCTCATTTCCATTCTGAAGACCACGTTCCAGGACAACGTGAAATCGCGACGGCTGATGCCCGATGGGCGTTACCAGCGACTAGAGCCGTCGGACGCGGCGAAACCCCTGCGCTCGCAACAGGCTTTTTTCGAACAGGCGCGTGACGCCGCCAAGCAGGCACAGAAAGACCGTTACCAAACGTTCGTACCGCAATGGCCGGCGACACCGCCGACCACCAGTTGATATGCAGTCTCCATTGCGCCGAATCGGCCGATTGAGCATCGACGAGCTGTGCGCGGCCTACGATAACGAGGACGTGCACACCGAGCACGTGACGGCGCTGGCGTTGAGGTTGTTCGACCACACCCGCGCGGCGCTCGACCTGTCGGCCGGGGGACGGCGATTGCTGGAAGCGGCCGGCCGATTGCACGACGTCGGTTACAGCATCGATCCCGTGCATCACGTCCAGGCCAGCGCGGAAATCGTCATGGAGGAAGGGATCAAAGGGTTCACCCGGGCGGAGTGCGACCGGATCATCCAGATCATGGTTTGCCACTCGGGCAAAATCAGCACCAAGGGCGTCCCATTGTCCATACTACAGTTGGCGGCGTTTTTGCGGGTCGGCGACGGATTGGATTACAGCCACGCGCAAACGGCCAAGATCACAAGCATCCGTCGCGCGCAACGAACCATACGGGTCACGGTGCGCAGTGACGCCTTCCCCCAATGTCTGGCGCGAGCCGATCGCAAGGCCGATGTCTGGCGCGCTGTGTTCCCCTACGACATCCAATTCGAACCCGCCCCGAGGACGACGGTCGACCACGATCCACTGATCCGCAGCAACATGCACGTGATCGAGGCCGCGCGCCGGTTGTTGTGGATCCAGTTCAAGACGATTCTGGCCAACCTGGATGCGGCGGTTGCGGGGGAAACGAGCGAGCCGTTACATGACATCCGCGTTGCCATGAGGCGGATGCGCACGGTTCTGCGGGCGTTTCGCAAGCACCTGCCGGATGGGCCACGGCAGGAGATTGAGAATTTGCTGGAGACAATCAGCGAGGAGCTTGGGCCCGTGCGCGACCTCGACGAATGGGTGGACATATTGGGATCCAGCGCGGTCCGTTCGGTGGTCGCGCGGAGCCGGTTGTTTCCCGCGTACCTGGGGCATCATCAGCAACAGCGCCAGCTTGTCCATGCGACGGTGCGCCGCTGTTTCCGCGGACCGCACTTTGCCAGCCAGCGCCTCAAGATCAACCGTCTGTTACGGGAAGAATTGCCGCGCCTGATCAGGACATCGCCACCCGGCTCGTTGCCGAAGCTGGCGTCGAAACAATTGGATAGGGCGATGCGGCGGGTCGTCAAGGCCGAGCAACTCCGCCACTCGCGGTCACCGAAGAAACTGCACAGACTGAGAATCACCCTCCGCAAGGCGCGTTACCTGGCGGAATTTTTCGGATCGGTGCTCGGGCCGGATACGGTCAGGCTCGCGAGACGGCTGCATGGCATCGAGCGCGTGCTCGGAAAGATTCACGACATCGATCTGGGGATGGAACATTTGTCACGGGAAGGCCCGCTTCCCCCCCGGGCCATTGCGGTTTATCTCCAACAGCAACGCGAACGGAATCTGTCGGCGCTGGACAAAGAGTGGCGGCGGTTTGCGGCAGCGGGGGTGGAATAAGCTTCGGCAACGGAAGGTGCAGGGCAGGAGCGTTAGGCGGCAGGATTTTGTAGATTGTAATGCGTTGACGGCGTTGGCCCCGTAGACTACCTCCAGCAGCGCATCGGCGGGTGGCGCGTAAAGAAATGATCCATCAGCATATGGACTAGAACATGAGCATAGACAAAAAGGCCGTAAGCTTGGACGCGTATTCTGCTGAGGGGAACAAAGAACCTGTGTGCGTTCTCAACGCCAAGGCGGATTTTTCTCCCATCGACTTCAATATCCTCTTCTTGAGCCAACAAGGTTGGACCGCCGCAGACAGGGTTCGCCTGCATCTACCGCGCAAGGACCGCGGCGCTCCCGAGGGTCATCCGATGGGCCAATTACTGCGCGACATGCCGCCGCACATACTCGTTCGGAAATACGACCGGGACGAGGGTGTTATCGTCGTTCTGCACTTCTATTTCGATGGGAAAATCACCGGCTTCACGAACAATGAAGCTTACGGTGTGACGTTTTTGAAGAAGCTTTTGCTGGAGTGCCCGCCATCTTTTCATGGCGAACCTGAACTCTCCATTGATTGCGAATGGTCAACGGACGAGAACCTGCGGGCGATGTTTCTGGGCTTGCTCCACGGCGCACTCGGATGGGATTCTCACCATCAGATTCCACCGATCCTGATCCAGTCCTTGGAAGAGGCGTACAAGTCGCTAGAAATCGCGAATTATCGCTCTTGCGTGGTGATGTGCCGACGCGCACTCGAAGGACTTCTGAAGTTTGCATTTCCCCGTCTACTCAAGAAGCAGCCCGTCGATGCCAAGGGCAAGGCTATGATGCTAAACGACATGACCGTGGCATTTAAGAACGAGAAGCCGGCGCCGATTCCGCAGCACCTGTTGAACATCGTCGATGCCGTGCGTCTGATCGGCAATGTTCCCGGTGCCCATGCAGCAGAAATTCCCGGCTACCGGTTCACGCGCTCCGATGCGGAGTTCGCATTGGCGGCGGCGAATCATTTTATCGACACCTACTTCAGCAAGATCGACACAGAGGTAGGCGCGTATTACACGCTTATCATTGATTTTGGTGCTGAGGCCGACGAGACGAAGTCGGGTGCGACAACGCCCCCCAGTCCGTAGGCGACCAGAGGTTTATGGACTCATCAGCCAGAAAACGGTCTATCGGTGCGATCAAGGCGAACCATAAGGCGTATATCCGAGCCATCGGACCGAGCGCAAATTCTAGAAGCCTGCAATACAGATTCGCTCGACTGGCTCACCAGCTACAGACGCTGCTGAGGAAGTATGGCGGCTCGTCGAACTCGCTCAAACCCATCCCGAATCTTGCCCGTTTGATCTTCGGTCTTCACGAAGACCTGCAACGATTGAACTTGCCTAGCTACGATTCTCAGCGAGAGCGAACGATCCTCAACCATTACGTGATCGATGCTCTCACCCTGCGGCTGCGCTCGAAATACTCCGGCGAATGCAAGTCGCACGGTGAGGCACTTCTGAATTGTTACCTCGATGCGTTCCTCACGTTCACTGTCCTTAAGACTTCAAAGGAAATCGGGGTGAAACCGCATTTTCTGGTGAATCCGCTCACGGGTGCAATCCTTGAACTGGATGTGCTGTTTGAAGATTTCCGACTCGCTTTTGAGTTTCAGGGCGAGCACCACTACACGGACGCCAAGGTCCAAGGAAAGGACGCGTTCAAACTGAGCGAGCTTCCCAAGCACCTCAGAGTTCTGATCCCTGTAAATGTTTCTCAACTGCACGGTGAAACTCTCGGATGCCTGATTTTGAATTCCGTCATGGATCATCTGGCCTTAAGGGAGCTAATGGCCTCAAGAGACCCGCGCAAGCTACCCGCTGCTGTTCCTCCCAAACAGTTGAGACAGTTCTGCAAGGCAGCACACCGCATACACCTGGCAGAGATCGTGTTTGAGCAGACTCACGAGTGGCTCGATTCCGAGGCGCAGGCCTATATTGCGGGCCAAACCCACAGGCAACCCGTCACAGCCACCACGCCAGCGCCCCGCTTTGTGGCCGGTGGTCACGACCTGACCGTCGAGTACATCTACAAGAACCTCAAATACGTCACCACCGGTAGGAGGCTTGGGCGTCGGAGTCCATGAAATCTAGGATATTACATGGTCGCGTCTCGAGAACTGGGCTCTCGACAAGCTCGGGATGACGACTTTGGCGGCGGCTCGGCGCTTCACAGAAGCGCCGCTACACCCGGCAGCCTCCCACGCGGCCATGAGGGAGCATGCAAAAGCCGGTGTACCCGCCCCACTCGTCTTGTGTGGCGCGTGACGGCCTACCGCTTTTCCGACTTGACTGTTGTATCGCTTTGCGATACAGGCCGTGATGGCAATATGAAACCACGAAGGTCGAGGCGCGAAACGGTGGGCGGGTCCCATACGGTGGCGATTGGCGCACGGCGATCGGCACTTGGGCGGATGCGCTGGGAACAGCGCACGCTACACCCGGGCATTTGTGGCGCCAGAGGCGGGCGAGTCACGCCAGAGGCGGACAAGCCGGGCGTTGGCGATTGGCGTACGGCGGGTTGGCGCTTGGGCGAATGCGCTGGGGACAGCGCACGCTACACTCAGACATTTGTCGCGCCAACGGCAAGGCGGGCGGGCGGGTCCCATACGGCGCCGGACATGGGTGCCCAAAAAAAGCTTTTTTGGAAAACAAACCCAAGTTTATGCAAGCCGGCGTGGAAAAGTTACCGGAACAAAGCCAAAAACAAACCCATCTTTCGGGGGGGCAGACTGGCAAGATGACGTGTCTGAGGGCAAAACGAAGCCAAAATGAGGGACTGCCGACGATGTCCACTTACGGAAGACCGGCGCACAACAGATTTCCCCTCACCTTAATCCTCTCCCCCAAGGGGAGAGGAGAGGGCTGCGAAACACCCGCCCCTTTACACGACAAGGGCGAGGGAACGCGGATGGAGACAAAGCCGTCGTGCGAAGAGCGGACTTCGGCGGTCATAGACCGCCGCTACAGCACGGGTTTGTGTAACTTCCGCACACGAGGTAGGGTGACGGTGTGAACCCGCTGGAGAAAATCAATGATTGGCTGTGGGAGTTGCCGGCGTCGTACAAGTCAGGGATGCGCGTCCCCGGCCGGATTTACGCGTCGGAGAAGATGTTGGAGCATATCGTCGGCGACAATTGCCTCGAACAGGTCGCCAACGTCGCGTTCCTACCGGGCATCCAGAAATACTCGCTTGCCATGCCGGACATCCATTGGGGTTATGGGTTTCCCATCGGCGGTTGCTGCGCGACGGACCCGAACCAAGGCGGCGTGATTTCTCCCGGCGGGGTCGGTTACGACATCAATTGCGGGGTCCGCCTGATGCGGACCAACCTCAAACGCGAGGACGTGGCGCCGAAGATCCGCGAGCTGGTCGCCCAACTGTTTCGCGACATCCCCTGCGGGCTTGGCCGGGGAAGCGACCTGAAACTGTCCTACGACGACGAGCGGCGGTGCGTCAACGAGGGCGCCCACTGGGCCGTGGACCACGGGTTCGGCGAGGCCGATGACCTGGAGTTCATCGAGGAACACGGAAAACTGGGGGACGCGGAACCGTCGAACATCACCGATCGCGCGCTGGAACGCGGCAAAGGCCAACTCGGGTCGCTCGGCAGCGGCAATCACTTTCTCGAAGTACAGATCGTCGATGAAATCTTCCACGAAAACGCGGCTGACGTCATGGGATTGTTTCCCGGCCAGGTCACCGTGATGATCCACTGCGGCTCGCGCGGATTCGGGTACCAGGTGTGTGACGATTATTTGAAGGTCTTGCGCGGCGCGCCGGCGAAATACGGGATTCATCTGCCGGATCGGCAGCTGGTGAGCGCGCCGGTGCATTCTCCCGAAGGCGAAGAGTACTTGTCGTCGATGCGTTGCGCGGCGAACTACGCTTTCGCGAACCGGCAGGTGCTGATGACGAAAGCGGAGACGGCGTTCCTGCACGCGCTGCGGATTTCGCCGCGCGACCTTGGCATGGAACTGGTGTACGACGTCCCGCACAACATCGCCAAACTGGAACAGCACACGGTCGATGGGCACGAGAAGACCGTGTGCGTCCATCGCAAAGGGGCGACGCGGGCGTTCCCGCCCGGTCATGCCATGATTCCGGACCGATACAAGCCGATCGGACAACCGGTGCTGGTGCCCGGCGACATGGGGCGGTATTCGTTCGTGCTCGTGGGCACCGATGGCGCGATGAAACAGACGTGGGGAACGGTTTGCCACGGCGCGGGACGAATGATGAGCCGCGCGCAAGCGAAGAGAGAGAAAGGTTTCGAGGATTTGCAGCGCGAGATGGACGAGCGCGGCGTGGTGATGATGGCGCAGGGACACGGCACGGCGCTGGAGGAAGCGCCGTGGGCGTACAAGGACGTGGAAACCGTGGTGGACGTTTGCCATAACGCCGGCCTCGCGCGGAAGGTGGCGCGATTGCGTCCCATTGGAGTGGTGAAAGGATGAATGCGGGCGAATGAGTTGACAAGCCGCGCGTCCCCCGCCTAGTCTGGAGCGTATGTTGACGGACAAAATTGCGGCCGACATGAAGGACGCGATGCGCGCCAAGGATGCGCCGCGTCTCTCGACGTTGCGCATGCTCAAATCGGCGATCGAGTATTACAAGATCGACAAGAAGCAGGAAAAACTGACCGATGCGGACGTGACGACGGTCATCAAGAAGCAGATCAAGCAGCGGCAGGATTCGATTGAGGGGTTCGAGAAGGGCGGGCGGGCGGACCTGGTCGAGAAGGAGAAGGCCGAGTTGGCGGTCTTGAAGTCGTACCTGCCGGAGGAGCTTTCCCAGGCGCAAGTGGAAGAAGTGGTCAAAGCCACGATCGCGGAACTCGGAGCGACGACCAAGGCGGACATGGGCAAGGTCATGAAAGCCGTGCACGCGAAGCTTGCCGGTCGCGCCGACAATCGGCTTGTGAGCCAACTTGTTTCCGCCAACCTGGTGTAGCGTCAGCGCCCCACGCGCATGAACGAGCGCTCCGAATCCGATAGAATCTGGTTGGACGTACTTCTCGTGGTCATCCTGACGGTCGCCGCGCATGTTTACGGGTTGCGGGGCCAATTCGTGGAATGGGACGACACCAACCACATCACCACCAACCTCGCCATCCGTTCGTTGAGCGCGAATAACCTGTGGATGATGTTCACGCAGCCGACGGCCAAGTTGTATTGCCCGCTGACATGGTTATCGTTCGCCATCGACTACCAGATTTGGGGCCGCGATCCGTTCGGGTATCACCTCACCAACTTGCTGCTGCACGTCGCCAACACCGTGCTGGTGCTGATCCTCGTGCGGGAGGTGTTGCGTGGCCGATCCCGATACGCACTGACGACGGCGCTGCTGACCGCGGTGATGTTCGGTGTCCACCCGTTGCACGTCGAGTCGGTCGCGTGGGCCACCGAGCGCAAGGACGTGCTGTTTGTGTTCTTCTATTTGCTCGGTTTGATCAGCTATTTCCGGTGGTTGGAAAGCCGCAGGCGCGTCTACTATGGAATGTGCCTCGGGTTGTTCGTTGCCTCCACATTGTCGAAGTCCACCGCGGTCACGTTCCCGGCAGTGTTACTGCTTATCGACCGCTTCCTTGCCAAGCGCAAGGCGTGGGAGGAAAAGATCCCGTTTTTTGCCGTTGCCCTGATAATTGCCGGGGTTACATTCGCCTGCCAGGCCGGAGGCATAGGCGAAACGGTCGCAACCCCCGAAGTCATTCCGCTTTGGGCGCGGGCCGGACTGGTGGGATACTGTTCCCTCTTTTACGTCCGAAAGCTCTTCTGGCCGACCCATCTCTCGGCGGTCTACCCGGCGTTCGACGAGATGCACTGGAGCGTTCCCTTGAGCCTCGAGTATCTCGCGGCGTTCGTTCTCATCACCGTGTTGATATTTGCGGCCCGACGCCGGTGGCCCGTGCTCTGGCCCTCATGGTTGTTCTATATCATTACCCTCTCGCCGACGATCGGATTGGTGCCTGTGGGCATCCACGTGGTTGCCGACCGGTACGCGCATCTCGCGCTACTCGGACTGATGTTGCCCGTGGGCGCGGCCATCGCCCACGCGGCTGGAACGGCGCGCGGTGTCGGCGCGCGTATCGTGTTGGGGGGAGCGATTGCCGCTGTTTTCGCGGCCCTGACTGTGCTGGCCGAGCGGCGGACGGAAGTCTGGTTCAATTCCGAGACGTTGTTCCTGAATGCCCTGCAAGAGAATCCCGATTGCCTGCCCGCCCACATCAATCTCACCGTCTGGTACACGAGGCTCAAGGAATTTGACCGGGCGATCCACCACGGCCAGCGAGCGATTGAGATTGCGCCCGACGGCATTCCCGGCCGCAAGAACTTGGCCTACGCGTACATCAATCAAGGCAAGCAACGTGAGGCCATCCACGTGCTGCGTCCGCTCGCGCAGCACAACGTCGAAGACCCTGACGTTTGGAGGGCGCTCGCGGATTGCTTCGATGCGCTGGGGGACACGAACAACGCGGAATTGGCGAGGAAAAGTGAACTCCGTCTCGAAGGAAAATTCTGACGGTCGGCGCTACTTTTTCGTAACGAAGTCGAAATCGACGACGGCCGAGCGGTTGCCGTTGAGCCTCACTTCTTCCGTCAACACGCCGAGGACCTCATGCCACGCGTAGATCTTCTGGGTACCGGGAGGCACGTGGTGAAGCACAAAATGACCGTTCTCGTCCGTGAGCACGGCCCACGGATGCGGCAGCACGGCGATATAGGCGTTCATCCACTCATGCCCGTTGGCGGATGCTACGTGCAGAAGCGTCGGCTCGCGAAAATTGGCCAGTTGATACGTCTTTTCAAAGCCGGCGTAGGGAGTCGCCGCCTCGAGCAATGTGCGCTGCCCGTTGGTTCCACTCATCGAGTCGATGCGAACCACATGCAGCACGGGGTCGCTGTTCCGGAGGATGAGCGGGGCGCCGCTCCGCGCAATCTGGATCCGCGGCACGAATTCGCAATTGCGCTGGTCAAGAACGACGGCGTCATTTGTTTGGCTGGTGACGTTGTTTTGTGCGTAACCTCCCAGATAGATAATCACATCGCGCACGGCCTGGTTTGTGCCCAGAACCAGCGATTTCGTCTGGCGCGGTTCCGTCCCGCAGGCATCGAAATCCACCTCGGGTTGGATGGTGGGGATGGTCGGGGCCGATCCAACCAGGCGAACGGTCCCCGAAATGACTCCGTCGCCATTCTCTCCGTCCGCAATTGCCGGGGCAAATACCACGAGCACCGTCAACACCAACGATGAGATCAACCTAGGCGGGTGCATACCAATGATAGAGCATGAAATAGACGATCACACCGGTCACCGAGACGTAAAACCAGATCGGAAAGGTCCAACGCGCGATCGCCCGGTGTTGATCGAACCGCTCGCGCAACGCGCGGGACAAGGTCACGGGCACCAGATAAAGCGCCACGACGATGGCGAGAACGGTGTGGGTCAGCAGGATGATGAGGTACACGGGCCTCGCCAATCCCTGTCCCGCAAAGGGCTTGTGGCCCGCATGCCAGTGATACGTGAGATACGAAACCAGGAACAACGCCGAGACCGCCACCGCGATCAACATACAGGTCCGATGCGCCGCCACCCGTTTCCGGCGGATACACCCATAGCCCAGCGCCAGGAACACCGCGCTCGTCGCGTTCAGCGTGGCGTTCACCGTGGGCAATTCCGATACGGTGATCATGATCGCTCGGCCAACACCTGTCGCGCGTCACGAACAAGCTTCTGCATCTCGGCTTCGTCCGTGCTGTCGTAATACCCGCGAATCGCCCCATGGCGATCCACCAACACGAGCTTCGTACTGTGAAGAATCGGCATTTCCTTGGCCGGATCACCTTCCTGCGCCGCCAGTCGGAACCCATCGATGGACAAATGATAGACCTGCTTTTTGTCGCCGGTCAGGAACGACCAGTGAGTTTGATCCGCGCCAAACGAACGGGCGTACGCGGTGAGCACCTGGGGGGTGTCCCAGTCCGGATCGACCGAGAAACTTACGAGCCGCAAATCGTCACGCGCTGGCAGCTCCGCTTGCAGCCGCACTTCATGGTGCATCAGCAGCGGGCACGCCTCGCCGCAGCGGGTAAACAGGAAACTGGCGATCCATACTTTGCCGATCAAATCCCCGCGACCTACCGTGGCGCCATTTGCTTCCGTCAACGAGAATTCCGGCACCCAACCCATGACCGGGACTTCCATCGCCGACGCCGGCGTCGGCGTCCCTCGGATGACAATCAGGAGAATCGATCCGACAACGGTGGCAAACGTGCCGGCCACCCCGATGTTCAAAATGGTTTTCACTTTCATTGCAAATCTCCCCGCGTCGTGCGCCGGGCTGCCCGCAACGACAGAATGAACATCGCCGCCGCGAAAATCAAGGTGACGCACAGGTTTGTTTCCCGAGATGGTAATCCAGCGGTGGCCAACGGAACATTCCAATATAATCCCTGGCGGACCGCCATCACTCCGTAGGAGACCGGGTTGCACATCATCGCCCAACGCAGGATGGCCGGCGCGCCCGAGGCGGGAAATACAGCTCCCGACAACAACCAGAGCGGAATGAGAAACAGGTTCATAATGGCGTGGAAGCCCTGGGTCGAATCCATCCGCCAGGCAATGAGGAATCCCAGACCGGTCAGCGCAAACGACAGCAAAAACATCACCACCACCAGCCAGATTATCGACTCGATACTGAGCGATAGACCGACCAACGGCGCCAGCAGGACAAACACCAGTCCCTGCACCAGCGCCAGCGTCGTCCCACCCAGGATCTTCCCCAAGACCAGACCGAAGCGACCTACCGGCGCGACGAGCACGGCTTGGAGAAAACCTTCGCGACGATCCTCGATGATTGAAATGGTCGAAAAGATCGCTGTGAACAACAACACCAGCACGATGGTGCCGCCGAAAAAGTATTCCAGGTATCCGTGTCCCTCGGGCGATATCGGCGCGTTGAATGATTTGCCGAGTCCCGATCCCAACAACAACCAGAATACCAGCGGCGTGCCGAGTGCGCCCATGACGCGGTCGCGCTGACGAAAGAAGCGCACCATTTCGCGCCACCAGAGCGTGAACGCAGGCAGGGCGAAATAATTGGCTTGCGGGTCGTTCACGCGTCGTCTCCTTCAAAGCGATGCCCGGTCAGCCGGATAAACACGTCTTCCAGTGTCGGTTTATGAATGCTCACGGCATCGATCTGCCCCGGGAACGCTTCGACAAGGTCCGTAATGAACTTATGGCCGTTGGCCCGCTCGACGCGCACGCTCCCGTCCAATACGCGCGCCTCGACCCCGAACCGTTTGGCAATCTGGTCCGCCACGGCCTGTGGCTGTCCGGCTTCGACCGAGATCACGTCGCCGCCAATCTTTTCCTTCAACTGTCGCGGGGTGTTGAGCGCGACGAGCCGGCCCCGATCCAGAATGGCGAGACGGTCGCATCGATCCGCCTCCTCCATCAGATGCGTCGTCAACAGAATCGTCATACCATCCTTGTCACGCAACTGCTCGAGGTAGTCGGACAATTCGCGCCGGACACGCGGATCGAGGCCCGTGCTTGGCTCGTCGAGCAGGAGCACCTGCGGCTTGTGCAACAAACCCTTGGCCAGTTCGACCCGACGCCGCTGTCCGCCGGAAAGCGTTTCCACCAGATCGGCCTTGCGGTCGGCCACCCCGAAGCGGGAGAGCAATTCGTCAATCCGCGACTGGAGTTCGTGTCCCCGAAGATTGTAGAGGTGGCCCTGATGACGCAGGTTTTCCAGCACGGTCAGCTTGCGGTCGAGGCTCGGCGACTGGAAGACCACGCCGATGCGCCGGCGAATTTCACTTTGATGGCGCGCCACATCCATGCCGAACAACCGAACGTTTCCCTCGCGAGGGGCGACCAACGTGCTCAAGATGCGAAAGAGCGTGGTTTTGCCGCCGCCGTTGGGGCCGAGCAGGCCGAAGATCTCGCGGGCGGGAACTTCGAAGGTGACTTTATCCAGCGCCACACGCTCGCCGTACCGGTGCGTCAGCGATTCGACCACGAGAAGAGAGTCGGCCATCTCGATCAGCTCCTAAAAGCCGGCGTCGACGATGATGAGGAGCAACAGCAGCGGAAGGTATACGACCGAGGCCTTCAGCAAGCGGCGCGCGTCGAGAAAGGATCTCGTGTGGGTGAACAGCGCACCAACCAAGAGCAGCGCCACGCCCATTACGAGCGCGCCGACGCAATACACCCTGCCCGTCATGCCGATGACCGTGGGCAGGACCGAGACACCGATCAGCAGCACCGCGAACAGGATGGTTTGCCGAAACGTGCTCGCGCCACTCGGGTCGACCACGGGCAGCATCTTGAACCCGGCATTTCGGTAATCGTCCCGGAACATCCACGCAATGGCGTAGAAATGTGGATGTTGCCACGCGAAGAGAATGAGAAACAGCACCCACGCCCCCGGATCGAGTCGTCCGGTCGCCGCAGCCCAACCGCACATCGGCGGAATCGCGCCGGGGATGGCCCCAAATGTCGTATTCAGCCACGTGAGGCGCTTCATCGGCGTGTACACCAGCACGTAGAGGAATGACGCGAGCAATACCAGGAAGGCGGTGAGCAAATTGACCGCCCAAATCAGGGCGACCAGCCCGATCAACACCAGGCTGATCCCAAAGGCGAGCGCATTGGAAGGCTGGATGGTCCCCGACGGCAACGCGCGCTGGCGTGTGCGCTCCATTTTGCCGTCCACGTCGCGTTCGAGGTAATTGTTCAGCGCCGCCGAGCCGCCGGTGGCGCAGCCGACCCCGAGCAGCGTCAATAGAAGCGTGGGCAGCGGATGGATTCCTTTCGCGCCAAGGAAGAATCCGATGGTCGTGGTGACCAGCACCATCGACAGTATCCGGGGCTTCGCCAATTCAACATAAAATCGGAGATCCTTCACGAGAGAACTCCCTGGGGCACCGGCAGCGACGGCTCTTCCCCGGCAGCAGCAAGGAATCGAAATGCTTTCAGGGTCATGATCAAACTGGTGGCCAATACCAGCGCGCCGAGGGCCAGATGCGCCGTCGGCACCAGCATCTGGACCGCTGATAACTGTTCGTCGGCATTCTTCGGGACGCGCACCATCAGCGTGATCAAGCCCAGGGCAATCTGTGTGGCCACCAAGCCAAGCAACAAAATCGCGTGGCGCAGAAATCCAGGGTGCTTCACCGTGAACAGCACGACAAACAAGATCGACACGACGCACCCAAAAACCGCCAGCGCACCGAGTATGTGCGGGAAAACGCCCCATTCGTCATGGCGAATCGCCGCGCCGAGGATGATCTGAACATAAACCGCGATGGTCGAAGCGAGGGTCAACCGCTGCACCAACCGCGCGTCAGAAACCTCGGCGGGACGTGCTGACTGTTGCCATCTCTCCGACGTGACGAACGCCAGGGCCACCGTAACACAGAAGAACGCTTCCGCGAGACAGGCATGCGCAATCGACACCGACGGGGGGAGCATGAGTTTGACCGTCAGGCCGCCCAGAATCCCCTGCGCGATGACTGCGGCAAGGGCCGCGATCCCGAGACCTCGCACCCACCGGCGCGGCTCGACGCGGACCAACCAAATGGCCAGCAAGACCGTGAGCATGCCAACCACGCTCGCGATGAGGCGATGCGCGTGTTCGTAAAAGATGTTGCCCACCCACTTGGACATTGGAAACGAAAACATGAACTGGCCGTAGGTCGTTGGCCAATCGGGCACGGACAGACCGGCCCGGTGGCTGGTCACGTTGGCTCCCGCGACGATCAAGAGGAACGTCGCCGACGCCAGGAAGCAGGCGAACCGATGCAGCCAACGATAAGAGTTTGCGGTCATTTCATTCAGCCAGAAGGCGTCGGACGCGCCGCTAGTCTCCGAGCGAGTCCTCTTGGTCCTGCATCCACGCTTTGTACTGTTCTTCCGTATCGATGGTCAGATACCCCTTCATGCGGTAATGGCCGAGGCCGCAAAGTTGCGCGCACGCGATCTCCGCCGGGTATCGGGGCCCGACACGGACCTCCGTGACTCCGCCCGCAACGAGTTTCGCGGCCGTGTCGGCACTGATAGACCGCCCCTTCTTGACCAGAACGGTGCCGTCCTTGGCTTTGTAATCATCCATGGCGACGTAGGAATCGAGGCTCTTGGCCGAAGGAAGCGTGACGGTCATCGCCAGTTCCTCGCGCAACTGATCGGATGTCTTGTTGGGGACAAAGTGAATGGGAATGAGCATGCCGGGAATGGCGTCCTGCTTCACGCGCATGACCGGCAGGGAAAAACTGTGAATCACGTCTTTCGTAGTGATTTCGATCACCGCCGGGCGATTGACCGGCAAATGCAACTGGTTCAAGGTGACAATATCATCCTTGGCATGCGGGTCGCCTTTGCGATCGAGGCCAATCGGGTTCGTCTGTTCATCGACCAGCTTGATGTCCGTGCGCCCGAAAATGCCGTCCGGCCCCGGATAATGAATGTTCCACGCGAACTGCTGGGCAATGACACGCACGTGCACCGTTGCCGGATCCGTCGGGAACGCGCTGACTTTCCAGGACCAAAATGGGATCGACAAGCCAACCAACAGCAAGACTTCGACCACCGCCACCGCCGCCTCCAGATACGATGAGGTGTGCGCTTTCACGCCCGTGTAGTCGGCGACGGGGTTCTTGCTCTTGCGAAACCGAAAGAGCGTGTAGAAGAAGAACAATATCCACCCGACGAACAGTGCAACCATCAGGATGTGGACGTACAAAATGAGTTGATCCACACGCGCCGCGTGTTCGGAGGCGCTGACCGGCAAACCAAGAAGTTTCTCCAGCATGGTGTCGTCCTTGTTGATCAACTTGTCAGGGTGTCAATTCCGTGTTGTGTCGGCGGGCCCGTCTCGCGAAACAGAAAATCATGACGCCAAAACTGCTCAGCACCACGCCCGTCACGCCGAGCATGGTGAAAATGCCGAAGTTCATGCCGCGCGTCTGCAGGGCGTCGGGAGCCCCGTAGCAAGCGGCGCACGCCAGCACCGCCCGCGGCGTCGCACTCGCCCCCAGCGCCATCGCGCCGATGATCAACTTCCTGAAACATCGTGATGTCATATTCGCATACTCCTCAGTTCAAATCCTTGAACTTTCGCAGAAACCGGATTTCGTACACCACCAGCACCACGGCCAGCCCGAACGACACGTACCCCGCGACCGCGTAGGCGGCGCGTCCCCGCGCGTAATCCGAGTCGAGGCACCACGCGCCGAAGCCGAGGCACAGCAACACCGAGATGACGATAAAAAACACATGGAACGCTTTGAGTGACATGGCTACTCCGGATGACCGTTCGCCGGCTTTTCCTCCTGCGGGACCTGCACCCGCCCCGCCGGCACGGCGAAAATCCCCTGTTGTCGTCCCTGCTGGTCTCCGCGGCTGAACATGATCAACCCCGCCATCGCCACGACAAACACCGCGGTGAGCACCAGCACCCAGTAAATCACCTTCCGCTCCGCGACCAGATGCATGAAAAAGCCCGCCACCAGCGAGCCTTTGACCGTGGCAATCAGCAGCGCCACGATAATGCCGAGGATGATCCCCAAGTGAAGATTGGACGCCAGCACGGTAACAATGGTGCCGACCGCCAGCGCGACGAATACCTTGATGTACGTCCCTACGTGGCTCTGAATGTCTTCGTGATGTGTGTCGCTCATGATTCTTCCATCCAATCTATTTGCCCGGCAACAGGTACAGGGTCGGAAACAGGAAAATCCATACCAGATCGACGAAGTGCCAGTACAAGCCGGCGACCTCGATACGGTTGGTGAACCGTTGGGGATCGGTCTTCCACATCTTGCTGCCGGGGCCCCAGAGGTAACTGTTGACGATCATGCCGCCGATGACGTGCAGGCCGTGCAGGCCCGTCATCGTGAAGTACAACGCCATGAACGTGCTGGTCGACGGCCACAGCCCGTTCTCGAACTTGTGGGCATACTCAAAACCCTTGATGACAAGGAACACCGCGCCGCACAGGATCGTCAACCCCATGTACAGCTTGTACTTGCCGAAATTGTTCATTTTCAGCGACGCCCAGCTCATGACCATCGTCACGCTCGAAATGATCAACACCAGCGTGTTGATTGTGGCCAGCGGGACGTTCAGGAAATCCGCGCCGTGTTCCCACGTCTCCGAGCCGGTCCGCAGCAGCACATACGTCGAAAACAACGCGCCAAACAACATCACTTCCGACGACAGGAACAGCCAGACGCCCAGTTTGGCGTTGTACAGCCCCGTATCGGGACGCTCGGTCGAGTTATAGGGGATTTCAATCGCGCCAGACATCTACGCCTCCTGAGGTTGGTTTTGCGGGAGAAAATCCCGTTTCGCGCCCGGCACGCTGTACTCGTAGGGCCCGCGAAAGACTTCGGGAACCTTGAGGAAATTCCCGTGCGGGGGCGGCGTCGGCGTGGCCCACTCAAGGGTGGTGGACTCCCACGGGTTGTCGCTGGTCACCTTCCGCCCCGCAAAGATGCTCCACAAGAAGTTGACGATAAACACAAGTTGAAACACCGCCAGCGCCCACGCGGAGAACGACATCCCGATGTTCAAGGGAAGCACGTTCTGGGCGTGGAGATACGAACTTCCGCCGTCATACAAGCGCCGGGACACACCGGCCATCCCCTGGATGAACATCGGCATGAAGATGCCGTTCATGCAGACCAGCGAGCCCCAGAAATGGATTTTGCCCAGGGCTTCGTTCATCTGCCGGCCGCTGACCTTCGGGAACCAGTAGTAAATGCCGGCGAACAGGGCAAACAACGTGCCCGGCGCGACCACGTAATGGAAATGCCCGATCACGTAATACGTGTCGTGCAGGTGAATGTCCGCGCTCGCCAGGCCGAGCGGCAGGCCCGTCAGCCCCCCGATGCCGAACATCGGCAGAAACGCCAGCGCGAACAGCATCGGCACGTTGAACCGGATCGAACCGCCCCAGAGTGACAGGATCAGGGCGGTCAAAATAACGATGGACGGCACCGAGATGATCATGGTCGTCGTCTGGAAGAAGGCGTTGATGCTCGTGCCCATGCCGGTGAGGAACATGTGGTGCGCCCACACGATGAAGGACATGAAACCGAGGAAAATCACCGAGTACACCAGCGACTTGTAGCCCCAGAGCGGTTTGCGGGTGTTGTTGGCGATCACTTCCCCGACGATCCCCATCGCTGGCAGGATCAGCACGTAGACCTCCGGGTGCGCCAGGAACCAGAACAGGTGCTGCCAGAGCAACGCGCTCCCGCCGCCGCTGACGTTCAGCGCCTTCCCGCCCACCACCAACCCGCTCGGCAGGAAGAAACTGGTTCCGGCCATGCGATCCATCATTTGCATCACGCCGGCGGCCTCCAGCGGGGGAAACGCCAGCAACAGCAGAAAGCCGGTCACCAACTGCGTCCACACGAAGAACGGTAGGCGCATCCAGGTAAGCCCCTTCGCGCGCAATTGGACGATCGTGGTGATGGTATTGATCGACCCCAAAAGCGACGACGTAATCAGGAACACCATCCCCGTCAACCACATGGACTGCCCGGTAAACAGCGAATGGCTCGGCGGCGTGATTACCGACAGGGGCGCGTACGATGTCCAGCCGGACTGGGCCGAGCCGCCCGGCACAAAGAAGCTGCACAGCATGACCACGCCACCGATGAAGTACACCCAGTAACTGGACATGTTGAGTTTCGGGAATGCCATGTCCTGCGCGCCGACCTGGAGCGGCACCAGGTAATTGCCGAAGGCGCCGACCGCCAGCGGCACGACGCCGAGGAAAACCATGATGGTGCCGTGCATCGCCCCGAGTTGGTTGTAAAACTCGGGGGCCATGATCCCGCCGGGCATCCGCGCGTCACCGAGCCAACGCGACAGAAATCCGATCGGCAGCGGCTTGCCCGGAAACGCCAACTGCCACCGCATCAACATCATCAGGCAAAACCCGAAGAACAAAAACACCAGCGAGGTCAGGCCGTACTGGATGCCGATGACCTTGTGATCGGTCGAAAAGATGTACTTCCGCCAAAACGGCAACTCGCCATGATGTTCGTCATGGTGCTCTTCGTAATGATGCGTTGCGTCTGTCATTGACCCTTTCTTCTCCTGGAAAAATCAGCCGACAAACCTGTCTTCTCCCGACAGGCCTTCCGCGCCAGATTTTTCCACGCCTGCCCTCGTCAACCAATTCTGCTTCTACTCGGCCGGCTTCGTGAACTTGAAGTCGACGGTCTTGGCTTCGCCGTCGCCGACCTTCACTTTCTGAGTCTGCTCGCCGTACTTCTCCTGCCAGGCGGCCACTGTGTATTCGCCTGCGGGCAGTCCCTTCAACGAAAACGTGCCGTCTTCGCCCGTGACGCTGTAAAATGGATTGTCCATCACGCCAACGTACGCCGACATCCACGGATGCACGTCGCATTTGAAGTGCACCATGACTTCGGGATGAGCAAACGTCGCGCTGCTCTTCATCCCTTTGTTCGGCTGACCCTTGTTGAATTCCTTGTTGTTCGGATCGGTCGGCATCGCGTGGATATTATGAAGCGTGTCATCGTCGTTGTAGATGTCGAGCCTCTGTCCAGCCATCATCCCAAACACATGCGGGACGTAATGGCACCCCGTCTGGTGAATTTCCACGGGCGTCGCCGGCTTGTCGTACGTCTTGGTTAGCCCGCTCTTGATGTAGACGAACACGTTTTGCAACGAGCCGTCGGGGCTCACCACCACCTCCTCGCTCAACAGGGGTGAATCGGCGTGCATTTCGGCGCACTTCGGGTCGGCATCCGTGTTGATCTTCTTCCGCTTGGGCGGAGTCCCCTCAAACGTGATCTTTCCCGAAATCGACGCCGAGTCCGCGCCGCGGGAAACTGCGGCGAATGAAAGTGTTACTGCGACAACCAGAAACAACCTGAACGATTTCATATGTTATCCTCCTACCGTTAACCTAGCATTTTTCTTTTGGAACCCAAGTTTTTCAAGGCCAAACTTCATGGCTGCCCCGTGGCTGCTGGCACAGCTGCTGGAGCCGCTGCCACCGGGGCCTGCGTCGGCGTCGCCTGCGCGGTCTGTTCGTTCGCCCCCAGCGTCAATACGTAATCCACCAGCGCCTCGATCTGCTTGTGTCCGTCTCCGCCGAGGATGTTCGGCGCGATCGCCGTGCCGTACTCGAACTGGGGCATGCGCGTGCCCGGCATCTGCGACAGCGGCTCGACCAACCACTTATTGACGAGCCAATCCCGTTGCAGGCGCGCGTGCGCCAGGGAGAGGTTCGGCGCCAATCGCGGCAGGTCTTCCTCGGGAATCTCCGCCAGCGGTTTCCCGAGCGCCTTGCCATCCACAATGTGGCACAGCGCGCACTTCAATTGTGTAAACAATTGCTTGCCCGCGTCCAGGTGTTCGGGAGACGTGTCGATCTTCGGCGTTTGATAGGGGAATTGTGCCCGCCCTTCCTCCGCGAAATATTTCACCAGCACGTTCGCCTCGCCGTCCGTCAACCCGAACGTCGGCATCCGCACGTGCAGCCAGGGACGAATCTCGCCCGTCTCCGGGGACTTAATGAAGCTGAACAGCCAATCCGGCTGGGTGCGCTGGCCCTGGTGCAGTTGCGTCGGCGTCCCGATCAGCATCGGCGGTTCCATGCCCTGCGGGATCCCCGTGGCGCGGATCGCTCCGCCCTGGGCCTCGACGATGTGGCAGCCGATGCAGTTCAATTCCTTGACCGTCCAGCGCCCGCGCTCGATCTGGAATTCCGCGGGCGTGAGCTGGCGCGCTTCCTTTGCCGTCAATTTCTCGTCGGTCATGCCGGAGATGACCGTCGCAATCTGGTCGATCTGGGCCCCCGTCAAATTGAACTTCGGCATCTTGAGCAATTCCTGCGGCATGCGCGTGACATCGATCCGCCCGAGGTCATACGACCGCGGCGCGTGCAGTTTCTGCTTCAGCCAGGCGATGCGGTCCTTTTCGATGTCCAGCAGGCCGAAGTCGAGCTTGTCCACCGGCTTGGCGCCCCATTCGCTCAATTCGGTGCCGATGGGTTTGGCGGTCTCGAACCCGTGAATGTCGTGGCAGGCAAAACACCCGTACCGCGCGACCAGCCGGCTTCCGAGGAAAACATTCTTCTTCTCGACCGGCGTCATGGCGGCAACCTTCTGCTTCGCCGCGGCCATCTTCGCTTTCACAGCGTCGATGTCGGCCGCCAGTTTCTTGGCTTTGCGGTCAATCGCGTCGTCGAACGTGTCCTGGTATTCCTTCTGCAATTCCGCCAGTTGCGCCTCGTCCCGCGCCATCCGCGCCGGGTCCTGGTAATACGGCATCGTCGTCTCATCGACGAAATACATCTCGATAAGATCGTTGAGGTCGTTGATCTTCTGTTGCGCCTCGGCGTCCGGAAGCGTCACCTTCAAATATTCGACCGTCTCGCTGTCCAGCAGATCCGGCTTGATGTCCGGCAGGCCTTCCTGGTCCGTCTTGGTGTTGCGCAGCGTCGCGAGGTAAGCGGCAATGTCCGCCGCTTCCTGGTCGCCCAGGCGCAGGTTGGGCATCTTGGTCCGCGGATTGTACTGTTTCGGATTCTTGATCCACGCGTAGATCCAGTTGACGTCCGATTTGCTGCCGATGCCGGCCAATTGCGGGCCTTGGGAACGCAGCCGTCGGTATTGCCAATCGTCCATGTATTGCTTGAGCGTGGCGGGCGGTTTGATGTCCATCAACTTGTCATCGATGACGTGGCAGGCCATGCATCCCACCTGGCCGACGAGCTTCTTGCCGTTCTCGGGATCACCTGTCACGGGCGGCGCTGGATAGATGAAGCCAGGCAAAGTATCCTTCCATGCCACGTGCCCGTCATTCACTAGCATGTTGCCGCCTTGTGCGTTCGTGCCTCGCGGCGACGTATCGCTCACGGTGAACAGGAAATTCGCAATCGCGTTGATTTCCACCGCGTCGCGGTCCGGGTTCGTATTGTTGTCCAGGCCCCAAAATCGCGGCATGTAGGTGTTCGGGCGGAATGCGACCGGATTCGCGAGCCACTTGCGCACCCAGTCCTTGTTCGTCTTGCTCGCGACCTTGAACAGGCTCGGGCCGGGCTTGCGGAGCGTGCGGATCGGGATATTGACCTCTTGCCCGATGGTCAGCGAAACGTCCTGCGGGAACCCGTTGAGCCGGCGCACGTCGTCGGCGTTCACATCGTAAAACTTGCAGATGCTGTCGAAATCCTCGCCCGCGGCCACGTGGTGCGTGGTGTACGTCTCCAACTGCTTCATCTTGTGGCACGACCAACAACCCAGTTGCTCGATGAGCCGCCGGCCGTGATCGAGTTCTTCGCCGCCCTTGAGATTGGTCTGATCGCTGTGGCACTTGAGGCAACTGGCCTCCACGTACTTCGCCGCGCGCATCGGTTGGAGGAGAAACTCCTGCTCTTCCCAGTGGTAATTCTTCCGCCAGGCGTCCCGCTGGGTCATTTCGACGACGTTGGTCTTTTCCAGCGACGCCTTTTGCAGTTTCGCGTCGTCGTCATCCTCGTCCTCGTGCTTCTCGACCTTCACCCACAACTTCGTCGCGGAATCATACGTGTACGGCTGTTTTTCTTCGGCATCGGGCGTGTGGCCCGCGTGTGAAAACGTGGTTTCGCGGTCCCAGCCCCAATGGCAGGTCGTGCACCCATACTTGCTCATCGGGTGCGGCGAGGTGTCGCTGACAAACAGATCGAGGTTCGGGTGGTTGCGGAGCGGCTCGGGCAGTTTCGACCACTCGATGGCGCCAATCTTGTACTTGGCGCGGAACGCGAGATCGTCCGGCGTCGGGTCCTTGCGATCGATCGCCTTGTGGCAGGTGATGCACCGGTCCACCCGCGGAACCGTCGCGAAGTTGACGTCTACATGGTGTGTGTCCGCGACGATCTGCTCGACCTTGAAGGGCGATGCGGCGAATTCCAATATCGGAAGCCTGACCACGTCCTGAACGAGCGGGTTCTTCATCTGGTCCAACCGTTTGGTCAACAAACCGATGTTGTCTTCAAAATGTTTGATGCTGCGTTGCAGGTCTTCCTCGTGACCCATCAGCGCTGTCAGATTGTCCTTGGCTTCCTGGAGCTTGGCGTCCGCCGCCTGCTTGCGGAGATCGATCTTGTTGACCCGGTCGTTCTCGGCTTCCGCCTTGTCCATGATTTCTTGGACTTCCGGCGTGTTGGTGTTCATGTTGCTCTTCTCAAGCGCCTCTTCGTAGGACGAGCGGTACTGGTCGCGCACCCCCTTCTCCATCGTGAACTCGCGCGTGACCAGGTCGTCGTCCACCTGCATCTGGTTGACGTCAGCCTGCAACTTCGCTTCCTCCAGCTTTTTCGACGCGAGTTCTTCCTTCGTCTTCTTGAGGTCGCTCTCCAGTTTGCCCAGGCCCGCCTCGTTCGCCTTCGCTTCCGCGACCTTGGCGTCGTTGGCGAGCCGCTGTTCCTCCAACCGGTAGAATGTGCGCTGGTAATTCTTCCACGTGCGATCACCGCGGACCGCCAGCCAGGAAATGTAACCGCCGGAGTAATCCACCCAGATCATCAGTGCCAGCGACAACAGAAACACGAAGCCGCTGAGGAAAAACCACCAGTGGAGGCGCGGGATGTTGTACTCGTGGAGGGTCTCGGGTTGGTTTCTCATCGGCTCAGAATTTGATCCACGGGGTGTCCACGAAATATTTCAGGTTCATCGTCCAGCGCAACACCATTTTCAGCGGCAGCGTGAACATCGTGAGAACCAGGCCCACGAGGACGCTGTACCGCGCAAAATCCATCGACGCATAGAACTTTTTCAGCAGCGTCTTCGCCAGCACGCCCGGCAACGCCAGGAAATACAGCGCCAGGAACAGGATGCCGGCAAATTCCTTCTTGAACGCGTGGCCCAGTTCGATCAGGAACGCGCGACACGTGCTATCGTGCCAGCCCACGCTCAAGAAATCCGGCGGGAGCAGGCGCGGGATGACGTTCTTGACCTGCGGCAGGCCCTGATTGAACCATTCGATATGGGTCGTGTGGTAGATCTTTTGGAACCACACCACCCAGACGTAATCGGAAAGATTGACGTTATTGAGCGCGACCACCTTGTGCGGATCCCAGTATTCAAATGGCCCGAAGAAATTCCATCCCGGGCCGCGCAGGAACGTCCCCGTGATGATCATGAACACCCACAACGCGAGGTAGCCGAACAGGAAAATCCCAATCGAGAACTTCCGCTCCGCGAACGTGTAGTAGCCGTTCCCCTTCGGATTGATATCGATATACGGGATCGCCATCAACCCGACAATGATGATGGTCGGCAGGACAACACCCGCGTACCACGGATCGTAATACACCAGCATTTCCTGCAACCCGAGGAAGTACCACGGCGCTTTTGACGGATTCGGCGTGGCCGCCGGGTTCGCTGGCTGTTCGAGCGGCGCGCGCAGGTAAATCGCCCAGAAAATCAGCACGAACGAGCAAATGATCAGCGCAATAAACTCGATGTACAACAGGTCGGGCCAGACCCACGTCTTTTGGCTGGAGCTTTCCTTCTCATCCGGCGGCAATTTCTGCTCGACGCGCCGGTCGTTGTTGACCGCCTGCGCCATCGCCAGCCACAGCACCAGTGTGGAAACGAACAGCATTGCCGTGATCGGCACATTGTCCGGCTTGCCGACGATAAGGTAAAAGTTCGGGTCCTTCATGCCCCAAACGACCACGCCGGCCTCGATCAGGATCACCAGCGCGCCGATTCCCCAGTTGAACACGTGCCGGCGGAACCGGAGCATCAACAGCAGCCCGCCCGTGGCCAGGACAAAGCTCAGCTTCGGGCTGGCCATGATGTTGGCCAGCGCCTTGAACGCCTCGAACAAAACACTATGACTTGCCGCCGCTTGTTCCATGAGAAAACCTTGCCCGCTCCCGCGTTTGCGTTTAGAGCGGTCCGGAAACGCCGCCGTCTTTGCGAATGCGCCAGAAATGCACCGCCATCAGCACCGCCGCGATCAGCGGAATGCCGATGCAGTGCAACACGTAAAACCGCAACAACGTCGTGCCGCCCAGTTCCTTGGCGCCAATCAGGAAAAATCGCGCGTCATCACCCGGATGCACCAACGGCACGCCGCCAATCTGCAAAAAGTCCGCGAACGGTCCGCCCGCGCCCACGAACGGCGTCGCTTTCGCCATGTTCGAGCCGACCGTGATCGCCCAAATCGCGAGCTGGTCCCACGGCAGCAGGTAGCCCGTGAATGACAGCAGGAACGTGAGCACCAACAGCAACACACCGATGCACCAGTTGAACTCGCGGGGCGGCTTGTAACTGCCCGTCATGAACACGCGGAACATGTGCACCATGACCATGATGACCATGGCGTGCGCGCTCCAGCGATGCAGTTCGCGCATGATGCCGAACGGCACCTGCGAGCGCAGGTCCAGCATGTCCACGTACGCGCCTTCGACGGTGGGCCGATAGTAAAACATCAGCAGCACGCCCGTCAGCGTGAGCACCAGAAACAGAAAAAAGCTCAACCCGCCCGCGCACCACGTGTACCGCAGTTTCACGCCGCTGGTGCGCACCTTCGTCGGGTGCAAATGCAGGAACACGTTGCCCAGCACGATGAGCACGCGTTTGCGGTCGGTATTGGGAATGCCGACGCGAAAAATGGATTTCTTGACCTGCGAATCCAAAACCGAGTTTTTGATTTTGTCTAACATGGTCGTTACACCGCGATGAAGGAGCGAGGATCGTCAAACTCGCCCTTTTCCCAAAAGAACAGCCGCCCCTGGTTCACGACAATCTGGCCGTCATCGGCCAGGGAGACCTCGTACCGCCGCATGGGAAACGGCGCCGGACCTTCGAAATTGATCCCGTCGATGGTGTACCCGCTCCCGTGGCAGGGGCACTTGAACTTGTGCTCGCTGTCCATCCAGTTGGGCGTGCAGCCGAGATGGGTGCACACGGCCTGGATGCAGAATACTTTGTGCTCGTGGTTCACGATCCAGCAGCGGTGCGCCGCCTTGAACGACTCATCCACGGTATTAGGGGGAAAATTGGCCGGCGGGCCCACCTTGAATATATCGATCCTCGTGAAATCGACGCGAGGCACCATGAACGCAAAGAGCGCGGCCATGCCTCCGCCCATCGCCGCGGCAAACGTCGCCCACGCGAGCGCCAGGCTCACGAAGAACTGACGGCGCGGCATGGGTTTGCCTTCGGGATCGAGAATCCCCTTCGCTTTCAATCGGCGAACCGCCTCTTCACGAGGACTCAACGCCTGCCCCTGCTGGGGCCTGTCAGCCCCGACCACTTTCATTTCAGCCATAACTATTTATGATTCAATATGTTAAGCTGCTGAATCGCAGCGTTTCGCACCTGCAAATCCGGTTCGGTGGCGCTCATCTTTTCCAGCAGTGGACGGGCTTTCGCTGGATCCAGCTTCGCCACCCATACTACCGCTGCCACCCGGTACCGCTGAATGTTCTCCTCCAGCGGGCGACCCTCCCGGGGCATCAATTCAGTAACACGGTCTACGTAATCCTTGTCAAGCAACCTCGTCAACACGTCCCATGCGGCCGGGCTCCCCTTGTTGGCCAGCCCAAACGCCGCGTTCCATTTCACCAGTTCGTCAGGGTCGTTCAGCGACGCCTCCAACACGTGGCGCGCGTCCGGGGTGTTCATCGACCCGAGTACGTACACGGCCATCAACCGGATGGAAGATTCGTCGCTGCGCGTCAGATTGATGATGCGCAACGCCGAACCGTCATCCCCGATTCTCCCGAGCGCCCACACGCAGTTCTTCACGGTTTCGGCGTCGCCGTCATCGAGACCATCCCGCAATGCCGTGACCGCCGCGCGATCCCCCAACAACCCCAGCACCAGCGCCAAATACCGCCGTGTCCGCGGGTCCTGCCCCTTGGACTCGTTGAATACCTGGAGGATGTCCGTGACGGCGCGTGGGTTCTTCGCCAGAAACTGGTCGCGATCCGCGCTGATCTGCGCGCTCACGTCGAAGATTCCCTGCCAGCGCTTCGAGTCCTGGATGTAATTCAGGAGATACTGGGCCTGCTGGGTGCGTTGCTCGCCCGAACTGGCCCGCAACGCGTTCAAATAGTCATCCAGTCCCTTCCGCTCGGTCGTCAACCAGATGAACAGGCCCGCCAGCGCCACGCAAAACAGCACCACCGCCAGCGGGATCACGACCAACTGCACGGTCAGTGTGGCCAGCCGGGTCTTCTCTTCCGGCAATTCCATCATGCCGGGCACAGATGCTGGCGCTGGCTGCTTCGCGTCGCTCATGTGAAAGAACTAATGTTTTTCCAACTGGGACGGCAACATCGCCGCCCGGTGGGTCGGTGCATTCGGCACGATGATCGCATCCTTGTCGCACACAATTTCACAAAGTCGGCAGGCCACGCACTCCTCGGCCACCACCTCGGCCACCTTGTAATGACCCGCGCCCGTATGCGTCGGGTCCTCTTTCATGTAAATGCAATCGAACGGGCAAATGTCCACGCAAAACTCGCAGCCGGTGCAGTCGTCCACGATGACCTTGGCCTTGGGGATCTGGCTCGGTTTGATGCGGGTAACGAGGTTCCCGTACTGGTCCTGGATGCAGGAAACGGGGCAATAAATCGCGCACACCCCGCAGTCGATGCAACCCTCGGGGTGAATGACGTACAACTCCTTCGACTTGCCGCTGATCGTGTCGACGGGACATTTCAGCTCGCACACGGTGCAGCCGATACACGTGTCCGTAATGAAATATGCCATGCCGTTATTGTCTCTCTTCCATTTGCGACCCTACGCGACCCACTTTGAGAAAAGTTTCACAAGGAATATACCAGCCGCACCCCAAAGCGCAACTGCTTTTCAGGCGGAAAACCAGGTCAAATCCAGAGCAAGAGAAGTCAAGAGACCGGGCGGAATTCAACAGAGTGCTTCGGCGGGAGCCCCCAGGATGAAGACAGCATGCTTTGGCATGACTCCCGATGATAATGAGACGACCCGAGTCGAGCAACCCTCTCGTCAAGTCGGAGGCTAGGTGTGAGCGAGAATATCTTCTGGAAGAGGCAAATCCTCGCTGGCTTTCACGTTGAGCCAACCCAGCGCCGCCAGATTTCGAATCGTCGAAGCGACTTCTTGTTCATTCAGTGGGGGACGCCGCCGTTGTTTCCACTTCATGACTTCGTCGAATACCTGACGCTCCGTTGGCTTGTCATGTTCAGTCCCCGCCGTTGAACGAGCGGCAAAAAGGACAGTTGCCGCAATCTCCGCCTGCTGACTGTCTAGGCGCATGAACAAATCGGCTGTTCGTTCTATGATGGGCTCCCAGCGCTCCAAATCGAGTGCATAAGATTTACTGGCATCAGTGAAGGTTCGTCCGACATGAACATTGAACATCTTGCCCTGTTGCTCCTCGACGAGGAGACCGTTGTTGATGAGTCTCGCTGTGACGCCTTTTAGGTCTGGGGAGAAAGGTCCGAAACTGCTCCGTCGATACTCCAAGCCCGTGGGAAGCCCTTGGTCTGTCGCAACGTTGGCAATCTTTTGGAAGAAAACTCTGCCAACGGGATGGTGATACGGTTGCTCTTCGATTCGTCGCAGTATCTCCACAAGGGCGACCCAAGCCGGTCTGATGAAATGCGGTTGCGGCATCGAGACGGTCAAATCTCCCTCAGTGCCAGCCACGCCGAGAAATGACGGTTGTAGTTCTGCGTGGGGCGTCCCGTAAGGCGCATAGACTTCTACGGGAATATCCATGCGGCTGAAGTAGCGATACAGTGTCCGACCGACTACACGCCACTCTAGTTGTCCGTTGCCGCAACCAAGTGGAGGAACCGCCAACGAAGCAATGCCCCACTGCTTGTAATGAGCAAGCAAGAAGTCGAGTCCCTGAATGATGTCTTCAAGTTTGGTGACGGAGCGCCAGTGGTCCTTCGTTGGGAAATTGAGAACCCACGGAAGAACGAGCGACTTGTAGAGGTATGGGCGTCCCAGTCGCACTTCATGGTGGAGACAACGATGCTCGTAGTCCTCGAACATCTCAGGGAAACGTTTCTTGAACTCAAGCGCAACCCCCTTGCCCATAATGCCGACGCAGTTGACGGTGTTGACGAATGTCTGCGCCTTCGATTGGAACAAGTCACCTATGAGGACTTTGACCATAACGCTTAATCTCACCCCACGAAAAATAGATGAGGGTCAACATTGACCGCAAGTCTCCAGCCAGCCGCCCTCAATGTTGCCTCTACCTCCCTGCATGAAACGTGTGCCCCAATGATATATCGGGCATCTAGTCTCCTCGGAACCAGCACCTCCGCACATCTGACCCGCCTCAAGTAAAATGCCCTAATCGGGTCTGGGTCAGTCCAATACACGGCGAACACCTCGTCCTTTTCTAACTCTTCCAAGCCCGAAGGGGAAGCGTAAAATCTCGTATAGTCGCCTCTGCTCGCCGCATTTCCATCGGCGATGATGACCTGCGGCAAATCCAGAACATCTGTGTGGATGCGTAAAATGCACAACGCCATATGCTGGATTCGGCGTTTGTAGAGCATCGCATTGCGGGCATGGACGTACAGGTTGACATACTGGTGAAGAGGCAGACCGCCAGGAACAGTTTTCCTCGCACGCAAATCCTGAACCTCCTGCATCGCCACTGACTCATGTGCAACCCTCTCAGCCAACTGATGACAGAGGACACCGTGTTGCAGAATCGACGGCACATTCTGCACGGGCGTGATGTAATGCAACTCTGTCAGTTCCGACCGATTCACTGAACTGCCTTAGCCCTCTCGTATCGCCTGCTGTGTCTGGACAATGCTAGTTTGCGACCAGCACTATGGCAAGCCTGCCGAACATTGCATCGACAGGATGACTTCTGCATTGAAAATCCAAAAATCACGACTTCATGATGGAGGTTGTTGCCCAACTGGTTCAGAGTGCTGCCCGTTCGTGCCGCCGCCGCCTGATCTCGCCGCCGCAGTCCTACCGCAGCGCTATTTGTAGTTCCTCGCCATGGTGGTTCCTTCGTTGCTCCGTTGCCCGGATTTCACTGGCTGGCATCTTGGGGGTCTTCTTCTGAAATCCATGCTCGAGGATGAGCGTCCCTCCGTCGAGCCAGCCCAACAGCCGGAAAATGTTCTCGGCAAACTCGACCCCGGTCCTTAGGGAATGCCAAACACCTGATACTTCGCAAAGGAATACTGGCCGCTAAACGGGATGGATTCTATCAGCCTGGCGGCGAGTGGCATCGGCAGGTTGTCGGACGCGGCAAGGAACTCGTTCGGTCTGTCCGGGCTTCGTATATAATAGTTGTTGCAGCCCAACAGCAAGCCCGGCTTGGGCGCATGGCCGTCGTACAATCGCACCGTGCCTGTTGGAAGGCCTGTTCGCTGGTAGATGTGCGGATCGATCTTGCCGAAAAACAGAACGTAAACATACAGCTGTGGTTTGAGGTCAGCGTTCACGATCGCCCCGTAGGGGGTATACGTCGATGCGGAGATGTACAAGATTTGATTGGTCTCGAGGTGGGCAAAGCAGTATTCGAACGCGTCAGTCAATTCGGTTTGGAGTGCCTGAGGATCGCGGGTTTGGTATGCGCCAAAATAATCGCGCATGTAGAGCGCGATTTCCAATGTCCCAGCGCACGCGATGAGGAACAGCAATTTTCGCCAACGACCCGGACGCTGCCACAACCATTGGGCTCCGAGCATGGCCAGCAGCAACCAAAAGATTACGGCAGACACGCCGCGCGTGCTGTGTTCCCGATCCATTGTGAGCGCGGCGGATACCGGCGAAACTAGGATGCCGACCAATATGATTCTGGATGACGCGTGTTGTCGCCAGCAGCGAACCGCGACGTAGAGTCCGATGAGGATCAGGGGCGCGAGGCACCAGTATAATTCTCCACCATGCCCTGTATGATGGCGCGGTTCGGGATCGCCGGAAATAAACAAGAACTGCGGCTTGAAGTAGTCGAGGTAGCGGCTGGCCACGTCCACCATCCCATCCCGCAGGGAAGTGGCGCCGTTGGTGATGCTCACCTGATGAAACCTTACTGTGAGACCCTCCGGGGACCGCAGAATGTTGATGATCAGTGGCAATAAAATGATCAGCGCAGAAAACGTCATCAGCAAGACCAAGCGCCAACGCTGGACCAATGGACGCCAGAGAACAATCACGCAGCCGATTATGAGCAATGCGAGAACCGGCTGGATGGTCTGGTGCGTGTAGAAGGTCAGCGCCCACGTAACCCCGGCCAGCACAGCCCGCCAATTGGATCGTCGGCGCAACGCGGAACCGGTCAGGGCCAGCCCTGTTGCCAGCCCCAGCAATGCGGCGGTGTGCCCCGCATACGCACAACCTCGACTCAACGGAAAGACCCAGGGAATGACTGACAAGAGGAAGCCCCCTGCCAGGGCGAGCGGCGGTTCAAACCGCCAGTGACGAAGCAGCATTGAAAAGGCAACACAAGCCAGCAGGCAATACAAGCCGGAAGGCAAACGAGCCACCCATTTTTCGAGACCAAATGCCCGGATGGGAAGTACCACCGAATAAACGTCAACAGGGTCGTAAAAGACATCCAAACCCCGGAAATACAAGGGCCGGGAGGTTCCGTACTCGTCGGCACCCGTTCGGCTGATGCAATAGGCGTTGTAGGCGATGGAACACTCGTCCACAGAGAACCCGCGTGGCGCCGATCCGATCCTCCACAAATGGAGGAATAGAGCCGTGCCGATAGCTGCCAGAACTGCGAAATAAAACAAGCGCTCTCTAACCAGAGTCCGTAGCATTGGCATTTTTCTCAAACCCACATGCTACATGCCATCGGCGCAGCACTCAAGATATGAACCAATCTGGTTGCGGCCATCCGTTGGCACCACCGTGGGAATGCCTCATGAAGTTCGCCGTCGACGCTAATGATCTGCCTCGTCGTCTTGTTGAGGCGATTGGTCGGCTACGGCACAACCTCGCCCCGCTTCATCACAAACCGCCACTTCCAGATGGAATAGAGGGCCGGATACACCAATAACTCCAACAGGAACGAACTGAATACGCCGCCGACCATCGGCGCGGCGATCCGTTTCATCATATCCGCGCCGCTGCCGACCGACCACATGATCGGCATCAACCCCATCGCCGCCGCGCCCACGGTCATCATCTTCGGACGGATGCGTTTCACAGCGCCATGAATGATGGCTTCATGCAAATCCGATAGATTGCGCAATTTTCCGTTTCGTTTCGCTTCGTCGTAGGACAAATCGAGAAACAACAGCATGAACACTCCCGTTTCCGCGTCGAGCCCCATCAACGCAATCATTCCAACCCACACCGCGATGGAGACATTATAGTGCAACAGCCATAACAGCCAGACCGCGCCGACCAGCGAAAATGGCACGGCCAGCATGACGATCAGCGCCTTGACGCCCGACTTCGTGTTGGCGTACAGCAACACGAAAATCACCACGATCGTGACCGGCAACACGATTTTCAATCGCTCACGCACACGCAACATGTTTTCGTATTGTCCGCTCCACACGATCGAGTACCCCGTCGGCAGCTTCAATCCCGCCGCCACCGCCCGCTTCGCGTCCTCGACGTAACCGCCGACATCGCGTCCGGTAATGTCCACGTACACGTAGCCCGCGAGCATCCCGTTCTCGTCGCGAATCATCGACGGGCCATTCACCAGCGAAATGTCCGCCAACTCTTTCAACGGCACCTGGCGCCCCATCGGCGCCCTGACCAGCACGCGCTCCAGTTGATCGACGTTGTCGCGCAAATCGCGCGGGTAACGCAGATTGATCGAGTAACGCTCCCGGCCTTCGATGGTGGTGGAAATCGTCTCGCCGCCGATGGCGGTCATGATGACGTTCTGGACGTCGTCGATGGTGAGACCGTACCGCGCGATCGCTTCGCGCCTCGGCGTGATGTCCACAAAGTAACCGCCTGCGGCGCGTTCGGCGAAGATGCTGCGCGTGCCCGGCACATTGCGAAGAATGCCCTCGATGCGCTCGCCGATGCGCTGGATTTCGTCGAGGTTGGACCCAAAGACCTTGACGCCAACCGGTGTGCGGATTCCCGTGGCGAGCATATCGATGCGATTCTTGATCGGCATCGTCCAGGCGTTGACGCTGCCGGGAATCTGCACGGCCCGGTCCATTTCGTTGATGAGTTCCTCCTGCGAAATGTGTTCGGGCCAGATATGCCCCAGCATTGCCCGCAAGGGTCCCGGCCACGAGGAGAAGAACCGCTGTTTCGGCCGCCATTCGGACATCGGCTTGAGTTGGACGACCGTTTCCATCATCGAGAACGGCGCGGGATCGGTCGATGTATCGGCCCGCCCTGCCTTGCCGTGTACGGAAACGACCTCGGGAAACTGCTTCAGGATGCGATCCTGTGTTTCCATCAACCGCTGCGCCTCGGTGACCGAAATGCCGGGGAATGTGGTCGGCATGTAGAGGATCGATCCCTCATTCAGGGGTGGCATAAATTCGTGTCCCAACTTCAAATACACCGGCACGGTCGTCGCCACGATGAGCGCCGCCAGCGCGATGGTCGTTTTTGGATGACGCAACACGAGCCTGCATGGTCTCTCGTACAACGAGAACAACACGCGGCTGACGGGATGCTTCTCCTCGGGATAGTATTTCCCGACGAAGATGCCGTCCATCAGCTTCGCGAACCAACGTGGTCGCATTTTGAACGGTTCCATCCGCGTGAACAGCATGCGCACCGCGGGATCAAGCGTGATCGCCAGCAACGCCGCCAGGGCCATCGCCAGCGTTTTCGTGTAGGCCAGCGGTTTGAAAAGCCGTCCTTCCTGGTCGACAAGAGCGAACACGGGCAGAAACGCCACCGCGATCACCAGCAACGAGAAAAAGACCGATGGCCCGACCTCCATCAGTGCTTCCAGGCGAATCTCGTGAAAATCGCCCCGCGCGCCCTCTTCCTGCCAGCGTTCGAGTTTCTTGTACGCGTTCTCGACCTCGACAATCGCGCCGTCCACGAGCACGCCGATGGAAATCGCGATCCCGGCGAGGCTCATGATATTCGAGGTGATCCCCATGAAATACATCGGGATGAACGCGAGCGCGACGGCGACGGGAATGGTGATGATCGGGACAATCGCCGACGGGATGTGCCAGAGGAAAAACAAGATCACGAAACTGACGATGATCATCTCCATGATCAGATCGTCCTTCAGATTGTCGATCGACCGCTGGATCAGCTCGGACCGGTCGTAGGTGGAAACAACCTCAACGCCTTCGGGCATCGAGGACTTCAATTCGCTCAGCTTCGCCTTCACGCGCTCGATGACATTGAGCGCATTCTCGCCGTGGCGCATGACCACAACCCCGCCAACGACATCGCCGTCGCCGTTGAGATCGGCAACGCCGCGCCGGATTTGCGGTCCGAGCGCGATCTCGGCCACGTCGCGCAACAGCACCGGTGTGCCGGCCTTGGTTGTCTTGACGGCAATCAGGCCAAGGTCATCAGTCGACTTTACATAACCACGCCCGCGCACCATGAATTCTTTGCCGTTCCATTCGATGAGGCGGCCGCCGACCTCGTTGTTGCTGCGTTTGATGGCGTCCATGATGTCAACGACGCCAACCCCGTAGGCCTGCAGTTTCACCGGATCGACCGTTACCTGATATTGCTTCTGAAACCCGCCCAACCCAGCCACTTCAGCCACACCCGGCACGCTCTGCAGCGCGTACCGCAGCACCCAATCCTGATAACTGCGCAGATCCGCGAGGCTGTGTGTGCCGGACTTGTCCACCAGCGCGTATTGGTAAACCCAACCCACGCCCGTCGCATCGGGACCGAGTTCGGGTGTGACGCCCGCCGGCAATTGGCCGGTGATTTTCGAGAGATACTCGTTCACCCGACTGCGCGCCCAGTAGAGGTCGGTGCCGTCCTCGAAAATCACGTACACATACGAAAACCCGAAATCGCTGGCTCCGCGGATCGCCTTCACGCGTGGCGCGCCGAGCAACGCGGAGATGATCGGGTAGGTGACCTGGTCTTCCACGATGTCCGGGCTGCGGTCCCACTTCGTAAACACGATAACCTGCGTGTCGCTGAGGTCGGGGATCGCATCCAACCGGATATTCTTCATCGTATAGAACGAATACGCCACCGCCGCGGCCACGAGCAGGACGACGAGAAGACGGTTGTGCGCGCTGAATTGGATGATTCGCTTGATCATACCGGACGGTTGCTCACGGTTGGTGCGACCTGGCCGCCATCGACTCCAAGGCGGCTTTCATCGACGATTCGGAGTCCACCAGGAAATTGGCGGAGGTGACGACCTTGTCGCCGGCGCTCAATCCCGAGAGAAGCTGGCAGTACCCGCCGCTACGTTCACCCACCACGATCGGTGTCGGCACCAGGCGCCCATCGCCCGCATCGCGAAACGCGTACGTCTCGAGTCCCGTGCGCATCACCGCGGTTTCGGGAATGGCCAGGCCGTCGCCCAGTTCGTACGAGAGCGTGGCCGTGGCGAACATCTCCGGCTTCAACAGTAATTCCGGATTCGGAATCTCCAACCGCGCTTTCATGGTACGACTGTCCGGATCCAGCGTCGGCGAGACAAATGTAACCTTCCCCGTGAACTTCTTGTCCGGCCAGTAGGACAAGGTCAGTTCGACCGGCATGCCGACCTTCACGTAGGGAAGATCCGACTGATAGATGTCGGCGTCACCCCAGACCGTCGACAAATCGGCGATGACCAACAACGATTCGCCGGCGGCGATCTTTTGGCCGGGTAAGACCGTGCGCTCAATGATCCATCCGCTGGCCGGCGCATACAGCGTGAGCATCTTTTCGGCAACCCCGGTCTTTTCCAGCCGATCAATCTGCTCGTCGGTGATGTCCCACAGCGTCAAACGCCGCCGGGCCGACGCGACCAGGTTCGATGAGCCGGATCGCCATGCCATGAGGTACTCATTTTGCAACGTCAACAGGTCAGGACTGTAAACCATGAGCAACGGGTCACCTTGCTTCACGAATTGCCCGGTCGTCGCGGTGAAAAGTTTGTCCACCCACCCGTCCACTTTGACGGTGACCCGGTACACGCGCGTCTCGTCCGCCGCGATTCGGGCCGACGTTCGAACCTCGCGCGCCAGTGCGCGCCGTTCCACCACGCCCGTCGTCAATCCCATTCGTTGTCGCGCGTCCGCCGTGATCGATACCGCTGCCAGCCCCGACGGCGTTTTCTCCGCCGACGTTTCGGGTTCGAAAGGAACCATATCCATGCCCATCGAATCTTTGCCCGGTTGATCACTGACTTCGTTGGGATTCATCGTCGAGTGGTACATTGTCTTCTTCGGCGCTGCCGTGGCCGCGTTGACCGTCTTCCCGTTTTCCTGGTGGGAGCACGACAGGGCCACCACGCCCAGGGCGAGCGCCACCGAAACCGCCAGCAACCTGACACTTCGCTTCATTTCTTCTCCTCCCTCGTCGCCATCGGCAGCCGACCTCCCACCACTCGTTCCAGTGACGCCAGGAGTCGTTGGAACTCGGCGGCGTGGTGTAAATTCTCCATTTCCAGGTCAAACAACGTCCGCCGCGCATCCAAAACATCCAGGAACCCTCCCGTGCCGCTCTCGTAGGCCGACCGTGCGGCTTCGATGGCGAGCTGCTGCTGTGGAATCAGCTTGCCGACGTACAATTCGTAATGGTGATGCATCGCGTGGATGCCGTCGTACAGTTCCTCCACCTCGGTAGCGGTTTGCGCGCGCATGGCGTCCAACTCGTCCCGGCTCGCGTCGAGGTTCGCCCGGGCCTCGTTGATGGCGGCCCTGTACTTGCCGTGGTTGAGCCACGGGAAATTGACCGACACGCCCGCGTCATATTCCTGAACACCGCTCTTGCCTTCGTACTGCCAGGCCTCGACCCGAACCTGCAAATCGGGATCGTAGCCTTTCCTTGCCAGCGCCAGCGCCGACTCAGCGCTACGCACTGAGCCTTCCTGCAACCCCTGCAACTCGGGCCGGCACGCCGCAGCCGCTTGCAATTGATCGAGGGTCACCGCAGGCTCCAACACCGGAACGGTTACGTCAGGTCCGATCTCGACAGGCATGTTGGGCGCGCGCTTCATGAGGCGATTCAATTCCGCCAACGCCACCTGATACGTCCGCATGCGGTCGCTGCGATCCTCGGCGAGTTTGGCCAATTCGTTCTGGGCGCGGATCAGGTCGGACTGCGAAGCCTTGCCCGTCTCATATCGCGAACGGGCGACTTCGACAAACTGCTGCATCAACTCTTGATTGCGCTGGTTGACATCCAATTCGCGTTGCGTCTGCCAGAGATTGTAGTAGGACTGCTTCACCGCGGCGATGACCCCCAGCGTTTTCATCCGCCACGTCATTTCCGCCTGTTTGGCCGCGCCCCTCTCGACACCGCCACGCAAGTCGCGTTTTCCGAACCAGGGGATGTTCTGCGAAACCATCAGGCCGGTCTGGCTGGCGGACGCCGCCTCCTCGCTCTTGCGCCAGGCGTCCACACCGACCGTGGGGTCGTCCAGCGCCCGCGCTTGCGGAATCTTCTGCAGCGCTGCGTCCCACTTCCTGTGGGCCATGGCGATCTCCGGATTGTTCGCGAGGGCGGTCTCGATGAGCGCGTCCAACGAGTCATTCGTTTGCGCGGACGCGGCAACCGTCCCGACCGCGAAGAAGAGGGCGACCAGGATTGATTTCATTGCGGTGGATGATGCATCCCGAGAGGGCCGGCGGCGCAGATTTGCTGGCTGACCAGCGCCGCGTACCGTTGCTGCTGGTCGGGCGTCAACAACGCGCGCACGCGGAGGATGTGATCGAGCGTGGCGCGTTCCGAATCGGCCTGGGCCGCCGCCATGCGATCGACGCAGGCATTGGCCCGGGTGAGATCGACCTGTGGATTGGCCAGTTCCTTCCCCAACGCGAAACGCGCGTCGCAATGCGCGTCGCAGCAGTGGTCGACTTTCGCGCGAAATTCCTGATTCAGCTTGTCAATCGCGATACTCTGGGCGTCGGTCAGGTTCAATTCGCGTTTGAGCCACGGCGTGTCGTTCAAATCGGCCATCCCACGGCTGACGGAGCGATGAATGCACCAATTGGCCACGCCGTAGGAGAGCGACGAAACAAAAAACGTCAAAACCGCCAGGGCGATCAGCGTCTTTTTCATTGTAATTCCTTCGCCGCGCCTTGCAGGTAGCTTCCCGCCAGCGTCCCCGGCGCGAGAAATTGAAGTTCGGCCCGAGAGGTGTCCGCCGGTCGCGACGTGGTGGCGACGCCGCCCCAGACGCCGACGAGCGCGGCCACAAACAGGGCCGCGGCAACCGACCATGCGGGTTGCCACAGCAACCGTCCCATCGCCTCGATCAGGCTCACTCGTTCGGGGTAAACGGCGGCGGCAACTCGAATTCGCCGCCACACATCGGCCTCAAAGTTGCCCTGCGGCTCGATGTCACGCCACTGCCTGAGTAATGCCCTCAGCTTGTCGTCATTCTCGTTCATCACAGAGTGATACGTCCGGGACGAAAAAAACCCTCACTGGAAACAGCGAGGGTTTTCAGCTTCCGACGGGATGCGGTTGCCGAGACGATTAACATCCCGCGTGTTCAGCTTGCGTCGTTTGTGTGGGCAAGCACGGAACTCTCAGGATTGCAACAGGTTCCGAGCCGACAGGAATTTCGATACCCGTGGCTCCTGGTCTCAGATCACCACTGCGTGATTTCGTCGTCGGGTTGGAACAGTTGCGGGAACATCCGCTTGAGCTGTTGGTTGCTGAAGCGGTCGAAACCGAGACAGCCGTCGTGATCGGCGGCGTGCACATCGCACGTCGTGGAGACCTTGTGCACCAACTGGCGGGCATTGTCCCACGCCACGATCAACTTCAGGAATTCTTCTCGCGGCGTGTCGGCGGGCATCTTCTTCGAGAGCCAGGGGTAGAGATGGCGCAACTGCTCCAGCGTCCACCGGTCGTATCCGTGGCAGAAGATCCCCAACCGCGCCGCCGCTTCGCAGGTGGTTTCCTCCGGGCGCGTGTTGGTGACAAGAAACTCGCGGATTCTCTTGAGGGCATCGTCGCGTGTGTACTTCATGGGGTTCACCGTCCTTCCGTCGACTGGATCGGCTTGCATGTGGTCAGAGCGCGCAGGTACTGGGCGCGTTCGAACGCGCTCGCATCAGGACAGCGCATTTGGCTCAAACTGCCCTTGAGCTGTTCCACGGAGTCGTACCAGTGCTCTTCCATCCAGGCGCTCATTTCCTTTTCGATGACGCGGATGTGGCCGATCCCGCGCGCCAACAGCGTGGAGCACAGCATGGTCACGTCCGCACCGGCCATCAGCATCTTCAATACGTCCGGCGCGTGATGGATGCCGCTGGTGGCGGCGAGGTCGGCGTCGATCCGCCCGAACAGGATGGCCACCCAGCGCATCGGCAATCGCAGTGCCTGCGGCGTACTCAAGATAATCGAGGGGCGCACTTCGAGTTCCTCGAGGTCGATGTCCGGCTGGTAGAACCGGTTGAAGAGCACCAGCCCGTCCGCGCCCGCGTCGTCGAGCTGCTTGGCCATGTTCGCCGTGTTGCTGAAGAACGGACTCAGCTTGACTGCCACGGGGATCGTGACGGCGCTTTTCACGGCCTTGACGATGTCGATGTACGTTTGCTCAATGGCCGCGCCGCTCAGGTTCCGGTCCGTCGGGATGTGGTAAATATTCAACTCCAGCGCATCGGCGCCCGCCTGCTCGATCTGCATGGCGAAATCAATCCAGCCGCCCGTTGATGCGCCATTCAAACTGGCAATGATGGGGATGTCCACAACCTGCTTGGCCTTGTGGATGTGGTTCAAATATCCTTCCGGGCCGAGGTGGAACTGCTCGGGCTCGGGGAAATAGCTGAGCGCTTCCGCGAAGCTGTCCGTGCCCTGCGTCAGAAAATGGTCCAGTTCCTGGGTTTCCTGTCGCAATTGTTCCTCGAACAGCGAATAGAGCACGACCGCCGATGCCCCCGCGTCCTCCATGCGTTTGATGTTGTCAATGTCCTCCGACAACGGCCCGCACGCGGAGACGACCAACGGCGTGCGGAGCGGCAGATTCAGGTAGGTTGTGCGTAGGTCCATGTGTCACCTCTCATGCGGGTTTTGATGGCGGCGCGGATTGCGGCGCGATTTCGGAAGGCGTCGCGTGGCCGTTTGGTTTCCACGCGGCCAGGTGTTCGTAACGTTTGAACCGCTGGTCGGCATCGATTTGCGCCTGCCGGAACAATTCCTTTGCGCGCTGGGGATCGCTCTTCGTAAGCATCTTGAAGCGGTTCTCCATCAGCAGAAACTCCTCGACCTTCTGTTTCGGGCTCCGCGAGTCGAGTTGCATCGGGTTCTCGCCGGCGGCGGCCCGCCGCGGGTCGTAGCGGTAGAGCAGCCACTGTCCCGAGTTCACGGCCGCCTTTTGATCTTGCATGGCGGTGGTCATGTTGATGCCGTGCGCGATGCAATGGCTGTAGGCGATGATCAGCGATGGCCCCTCGTAACTCTCAGCTTCCAGGAACGCCCGCAAGGTGTGCTCGTCACGCGCCCCCATCGCCACGCTCGCCACGTACACGTGGCCGTACGTCATCGCGATCAGGCCAAGGTCTTTCTTTCCCATTTGTTTGCCGCCCGCCGCGAACTTCGCCACCGCGCCGCGCGGCGTAGCCTTTGACATTTGGCCGCCCGTGTTCGAGTACACTTCCGTGTCCAACACCAGAACATTCACGTTGCGGCCGCTTGCCAGGACGTGATCAAGTCCGCCGTAGCCAATATCATACGCCCAGCCGTCACCGCCCATGATCCACACACTCTTCTTTGTCAGAATGTCGGCAACGCCGAGGAGCGCGCGCGCTTCGGCGGAATCGACCCGCTGTAGCACCTTCTTCAACTCGGCGACGCGCTCGCGCTGGTCGAAGATGTCGGCTTCGGTCTTCTGCTCCGCCGTGAGAATCGCGCTCACCAGCTTGTCGCCAATGGTCGGGGCGAGCTTCTTCACCAACTCGGAGGCAAACTCCTTCTGCTTGTCAATCGACACACGGTAGCCAAGACCGAACTCGGCGTTGTCCTCGAACAGCGAGTTGCACCAGGCGGTGCCGCGTCCGTCCTTGTTCACCGCCCACGGGGTCGTCGGCAGGTTGCCGCCGTAAATCGATGAGCAGCCGGTGGCGTTGGCGACCAGCGCGCGGTCACCGAACAACTGGCTGACCAGTTTCACGTAGGGGGTTTCACCGCAGCCCGCGCATGCGCCGCTGAACTCGAACAACGGTTGCTGCAACTGCTGGTGGGGGATGCTGCCCACTTTGATCCGACGCCGATCCATCTCGGGAATGTTGAGAAAGAAGTCCCAGTTCTTCACCTCTTGCTCGCGAATCGGCGGCTGGGCTGCCATGTTGATGGCTTTCAGCCGCGGCTCGCTCTTGTTCTTCGCGGGACAAACTTCGACACACAAGCCACAGCCGGTGCAATCCTCGGGAGCGACCTGGATCGTGAACTTCAACCCCTTCCAATCACGGTCGCGCGCGTCCACGGACTTAAAGGTGGTCGGGGCGGATGCGAGCGCGCTCGGCTCGTACGCCTTCGCCCGGATCACCGCGTGCGGACAGACCATCGCGCATTTGCCGCACTGAATGCACACCGCCGCGTCCCACACCGGAATCTCCAGCGCGATGTTGCGCTTTTCCCAACGCGCCGTCGCCAGCGGGAACGTTCCATCGCAAGGCATCTGGCTCACGGAGAGTCGATCGCCGCAGCCGGTAATCATTTCGCCGAGCACGTTCCGAACGAATTCGGGCGCTTCCTTCGGCACCGGCGGCGGCAACTCAATCCGGCTGTCCACGCGCGCCGGGACTTTCACTTCATGCAGGTGCGCCAACGTGTTGTCCACGGCCTTCAGGTTCATCTGGACGATCTCATCGCCCTTCTTGCCGTAGGTCTTCTTGATGGACTTCTTGATGGCGTCGATGGCCTCCTGCCGCGGCAACACGCCCGAGATCGCGAAGAAGCACACTTGCATGACGGTGTTGATGCGACCGCCCATGCCGCTGTCTCGCGCAACTTTCACCGCGTCGATGACGTGCATCTTCAGTTTCTTGGCGACGATGTGCTCCTGGTAAACACGCGGAAGTTTGCCCCAGATTTCCTCGGCGCTGTACGGCGTGTTGAGCAGGAATGTGCCGCCCGGAATCGCGTCCTTGAGAATGTCGTACCGCTCGACGAAAATCGGCTGGTGACACGCGACAAAGTTGGCCTGGCTGACCAGATACGTCGACCGAATCGGTTCCGGCCCGAACCGCAGATGCGATACCGTCGTCGAGCCCGACTTTTTCGAGTCGTACACGAAGTAGCCCTGCGCATAGTTGTCGGTGTCTTCGCCGATGATTTTGATCGAGTTCTTGTTCGCGCCCACGGTGCCGTCCGAACCGAGGCCGTAGAACACCGCACGCACCGTGCGATCGGACTCGGTCGAGAATCCGGGGTCGAAATCGAGGCTGGTGTGCGTTACGTCGTCGTTGATCCCGACCGTGAAATGGTTCTTGGGTTTGCTGGCCGCCAGGTTGTCAAACACGGCCTTGACCATCGCGGGCGTGAACTCCTTGGACGACAAACCATATCGTCCGCCCACAACCACGGGCACATTCCGCCCCGTCTCGCGCAAGGCCGTGAGCACGTCCTGATACAGTGGCTCGCCCGCCGCGCCGGGTTCCTTGGTGCGGTCGAGAACGGCAATGCTGGTGGTGCTCGCGGGCAGTGCGGCGACAAATCGCGCCATGTCGAGAGGGCGGTACAATCGCACCTTCAGCAGGCCCACGCGCTCACCCTGTTTCGTCATGTAGTCAACCGTCTCCTGCGCGGTTTCACAACCAGAACCCATCAACACAACGACGCGCGTTGCCTTCGGATCCCCGTAGTAGTCAAACAGGTGGTACGCGCGCCCCGTCTGCGCGGCGAACTTGTCCATCGCGCGCTGCACGATGTCCGGGCAGGCGTCATAGAACGGATTGCACGCTTCGCGGGCCTGGAAAAACACATCGGGATTCTGCGCCGTCCCGCGCAACACCGGATGATCGGGAGACAACGCCCGGGCGCGGTGTTCGAGCACGCGGGCATCATCAATCAACGCGCGCAGATCGTCGTCGGCCAGCAACTCGATCTTTCCCACCTCATGCGACGTGCGGAAGCCGTCGAAAAAATGGAGGAACGGCACGCGCGCTTCGAGCGTGGCGGCCTGCGCGATCAGCGCGCAGTCGTGCGCCTCTTGCACGGAGTTGGAGCACAGCATCGCCCATCCCGTCGAGCGAGCGGCCATGACGTCCCCGTGGTCGCCGAAAATCGACAGCGCATGGGTCGCCAGGGTACGCGCCGCAATATGAAACACCGCCGGCGTCAGTTCGCCGGCGATCTTGAACATATTCGGTATCATCAGCAGCAGGCCCTGCGATGCGGTGAATGTCGTCGCCAGCGAGCCCGTTTGCAGGGCGCCGTGAATCGCGCCGGCCGCGCCGCCTTCGCTTTGCATTTCGATGACCGACGGCACCGTGCCCCAGATGTTGGGGATGCCGTACGCCGCCCATTCGTCCGCCCATTCGCCCATCGGGGACGATGGCGTGATGGGGTAGATGGCGATGACTTCGTTGGTGCGATAGGCCACGTAGCTCACCGCTTCATTCCCGTCCATGGTTACGTATTTTCGTGAATTGGTTTTCATTCTGTATGTTTCGTCGTTGGTTTCTATGGTCAGCAAATTCGCGGCAAATCCTCACCGGTCGGCATGTCGATGATCCGTTCGCCGCCGATGGTCGTGCGCAACAGCGCCACGCCCGGCGGTTTCTCGCTCACCTCGCCGATGACGCAGGCCTGTTTGCCAAGAGGATGCTCCTTCATCGCCGCGAGCACCTGCGCGGTGTCGGTCGCGCGGCAAAATACAAGCACCTTTCCTTCGTTGGCGATCGTCAGCGGTTCAAGTCCCAGCAGGTCGCACGCGCCGCGCACTTCGGGGCCAATCGGCAGCGCATCTTCGCGCAACCGAATTCCGACGTTCGAGGCCCGTGCGATGTCACACACGGCAGCGGCGACTCCGCCCCGCGTTGGGTCGCGCATGGCGTGGACTTCGGCTCCGGTCTTCAGAATGGCGTTCACGAGCGGCCACACCGGCGCGCAGTCGCTCACAATGTTTGTCTGAAATGCGATGCCTTCACGCCGGCTCATCACCGCGACGCCATGCTCTCCCATCGGGCCGTTGATAATGACGGCGTCGCCCGGTTTCACGTTGGCAGCCCCGAGCCGGTGGGGGGCCACAATTTCCCCGAGCCCGGCCGTGTTGATGTACAACCCTTCGCATTTGCCGTGTTCGACGACCTTGGTGTCCCCGGTGACGATCTGCACGACGGCCTCCCGGGCCGTGGCGCTGATGGACTCCACGATGTTCTGGAGATCGGCGAGCAACAAGCCTTCTTCGAGAATGAAACTGAGGCTCAGCCAGAGTGGCCGCGCGCCCATCACGGCGAGATCGTTGACCGTGCCGCACACCGCCAGTTTGCCGATGTCTCCTCCCGGGAAAATGTGGGGTTTGACGACATAGCTGTCCGTTGTAAAGGCGTACCCCTTGCCACCCATCATCAACACCGCGCTGTCGTCCAGGGTCTTTAACAGTGGATTCTCCAGACTGGGGAGAAACAGTTTCTCGACCAGTTCGTGCGTGAGCGAACCGCCGCCGCCATGCGCCAGCAAAATCCGGTCTCGTCTCACGCCGCCACCCCTTCGTATTTGTAGTACGCCGCGCACACGCCTTCTCCCGACACCATGCACGGTCCGATCGGGTGCGCCGGCGAGCACGGACGGCCAAACAACCGACAATCCGGCGGTGACGCGACCCCACGCAGCACGGAGCCGCAGGCGCATAGTGGATTTACGCGCGCTTCCGGAAATTGTACACCGAGCGCTTTCGCGGCGTCGAAGCGTGCATACCGCTCACGGATCGCCAGCCCGCTGCCGGGGATGACGCCGATGCCCCGCCACACGGTGTCGCATGGTTCGAACACCTCGTCCATCAACTGTTGCGCGGCCGCGTTGCCATGTTCGTTGACCGAGCGGCTATATTCGTTCTCCACCTCGGCGCGGCCCTCGGCGAGCTGCCGCAGCAACATCTCGACAGACTTCAAGATGTCCCACGCTTCAAAACCGGCAACGACGCACGGAATTCGATATTGCTCGCAAATAAATCGATAGATGTGCGCGCCCGTGATCACGCTGACGTGGCCGGGACATAGGAAGCCGTCGATTCGGAGTTCCTTGTCGCGCAGCAAGGCGTCCATCGCGCGTGGCATCGTCTTGTGCGCGCAGAGCACGGAAAAATTCTCCACACCATCGCGCGCCGCGCGCCAGATCGCCCAGGCGATTGTCGGCGCGGTCGTTTCGAAGCCGACGCCGAGGAAGACAATCTGTTTCGACGGGCATTCGCGCGCCAGCACCAGCGCGTCGCCCGGGGAATACACGATGCGCACGTTCGCGCCCGCGGCGCGTTCCCGTTCCAGCGAGGTATCGGTGCCCGGGACGCGAACCAGATCGCCAAAGGTGGCGATGATGACATCGGGCCGACCGCAAAGCTCGATGGCCGCGTCGAGGTAACTCGGATCAGTCACGCACACCGGGCAGCCCGGCCCGGATACGAGACGGACGGCATCTGGCAGCAGTTGCCGCAAACCGCTACGAAACGCGGCCATGGTGTGCGTGCCGCAGACTTCCATCAGCCTCACGTCGCGGCCCACCCGTTGCGATAAGTCCCGAATGTTTTGCACCACGACCTTCACGAGAGGGCCTCCTGCAAGCCTGTCGCCGCGCGGATCGCCTGCAGTTCGTCGACGTCGCTCTGGTCCCACTTGTGGATCGCAAACCCCGCGTGCACGAGCACATGGTCTCCGAGCCGCGGCTCGTCGATCAACGACACATCCACCTCGCGCAACGCGCCATCGACGGAAATCGTGGCGGTGGAGTTGTGCAATTCCACGATCCGCGCTGGCACCGCTAAACACATAGGCGTTTCATCCTTTCCACTGCGACCGCCGCCTGGCCGAGCGCGAGACCACCGTCGTTGGGAGGCACCGCCGTGTTGGTGAATACCCGGAAATGTCGCGACTGGAGCGCTTCCACCGTGCGACGCAACAACAACTCGTTCTGGAAGACCCCGCCGGAGAGCGCCACGACGGCGAGGTCCCGCTGCCCGCGCAGGAACCGGCAGATCTCCAGCACCGAAGCCGCAATCGTGTTGTGAAACTTCGCGGAGATCTCACCCACGGCAACGCCCTGATGACGCTCATCGAGAATGGCGTGAACGGTTGGGCCAAAATCCAGCACCCACGGACGATCCCCCGTCTGAACAGCAAATGGATATCGGTCAGTCACACGGAGGTCGGCGATGGACTCCAACCGAATCGCCGCCTGCGCCTCATAGCTGGTCACATCGCACAAGCCGAGAATTGCCGCAACCGCGTCGAACAGGCGTCCCGCACTCGAGGTCAACGGCGAGTTGAAACCGGTCTCGATCATCTTCTGCACGAGATGCTGTTTTGCGACCGGGAATCTCCGCGCCGTCGCGTCATTGAGTCCCTCGGCGGTCAGCACGCTCACGGCCATGCGCCATGGCTCTTCGACGGCTTTGTCGCCGCCGGGCAGCCGATATTGTTTGAAATGAGCCACGCGTTCGAAGTCGCAACGGTCGGCGACCATGAATTCACCGCCCCAAATCGTGTCGTTGGTCCCATAACCGGTCCCGTCGAGCGCGACGCCAATCACGGGTTCGCGCAAATCATGCTCGGCCATCACGCTGGCGATGTGCGCGTGATGGTGTTGCACGCCGATCTTGTGCAGGATCGGCGAATGGGCGGCAAATCGTGTGGACAGATAGCCGGGGTGCAGATCGTACGCGATCACTTGCGGGTCAATTCGCATCAGCTGTTTCCACGATTCGATCTCGCCGGAAAAATGGCTGTAGGTTTTGTAATCCTTCAGGTCGCCAATGTGCTGGGACAGAAACGCAGTTCCGTCACGCACCAGACAGAAGGTGTTTTTCAGCTCGCCACCGACGGCAAGTAAGTGCGGCGTACCGGGCGCGCCGATCCGAATCGGATTCGGCACGTAGCCGCGGGCGCGCCGCGAAAACTGGCGTTGACCATTGACCACACGCAGCACGGAGTCATCGCACTTGTGGACGATGGGGCGATTGTGCGTGAGGGCTGCGTCCGCAATCGGGCCGAGCAGGGCGGGCAAATCCGCTTCATCGCTGATGATAGGTTCGTCCGTGAGATTGCCGCTCGTCATCACCAGGGCGACGAAATCCCGAAGCAACAAGTGATGGAGCGGCGTGTACGGCAGGAATGCGCCAACAGTCTTGGTATCCGGAGAAATGCCCATGGCCAGCCGGGTTCCGGTCGGCTTCCGCGCCAGCAAGACGATCGGACGCGCCGCGCTCAACAGTTCTGCTTCCTCCGCCTCGTTGACCTCACACAACTCCTTCACGGCAGCGATATCACGGAACATCACGGCGAACGGTTTGTGCAGGCGATGCTTGCGGCGGCGAAGCCGGGCGACGGATTCAGCGCTCGCGGCGTCGCAGGCCAGATGGTAGCCGCCAATGCCTTTGATCGCCACGATCCGGCCCCGACGAAGCAGTTCCTTCGCTTTCGCCAGGTCTGCGTCGTCGGTTGCGATCCCACCGGCGACGCGAAGCTGCAACCGTGGACCGCAGCGTTCGCACGCATTGGGCTGGGCGTGGAATCGCCGATCACGCGGGTTGCGGTACTCGTGTTCGCAGGGTTCACACATCACGAACTTCACCATCGACGTCTTGTCCCGGTCGTAGGGCAGGTCGCGGATGATCGTGAATCGCGGACCACAGTTCGTGCAGTTGGTGAAGGCGTACCCGCAACGACGGTTCCTGGCGTCGAGAATGTCCTTCAGGCAATCGTCGCAGGTCGCGAGGTCGGGCGAAACATGCACCGCCGCCTGGCCCTGCTGCTCGGACTCAATGACCTCGAAATTCCGGTAGCCCTTCGTGCCGAGCACTTCCGTCTTGATGTCGGCAATGACGGCCTGTTGGGGGGGCGCCTGCGTAAGACAATCGAAGAAGGCGCCGACCTTGTGGTCGTCACCCTCGACTTCGAGCGTCACCCCGTGCGGGCCGTTGCAGACGAAACCGCACAAGCCGAACCGCGTGGCATAACGATAGACAGCGGGACGGAAGCCAACGCCCTGAACGCGGCCAACAACCTTCGCGCGTACGCGGGTTTTCATCCCCGGACGACTCCTTCGTGGTGCTGCCGATGCGGATGTTGATGAGGCTGGATGACGCCGGCCAGATCGCCGTAGCCGTGCGTGTGCGGCTCGAAGTGAAGTTCGCCGGCGCATACATGCTCGATCCAATGCACCCATTCCTCGATGCCGCCGGATGTCTTGCATGAAACCTGAAAGAGGGCGGCGTCGTGATTGAGCCGGCAAAAATCGCCGCGGAACTGCTCAAAGTCGAAATTGGTGTACGGGATCAAATCTGTTTTGTTCAGCACGAGCGCACCGATTTCGTGGAACAGCAGGGGATATTTCGCCGGCTTGTCGTGGCCTTCGGTCACGCTGAGGATGCCGACCTTCACGGTTTCGCCGAGATCAAACTCGGCGGGACACGCGATATTGCCGACGTTCTCGATGAACAACAGGTCGATGTCGTCCAGATTCAATTCGGCGAGACCTCGCTGCACCAGGGGCGCTTCCAGATGGCACGCGCCACCCGTGAGCAATTGCACCACGGGCACGCCGAGTTTTTCAATGCGCTCTGAGTCGCGTGTCGTGGCGATGTCGCCTTCGAGGACCGCGACGCGATACTGGCCAGTGAGAAGCGGGATTGTTTGTTCCAGCAACGATGTCTTGCCGGCGCCGGGCGAACTGATGAGATTGATGGCCGTGATGTGCTTGGCCGCCAGTTGCTCGCGGATTCGCGAGGCAACATGGTCGTTCGCTTCCAGCACATTACGGAGAATCTTGACGTTCATAATCCACTAATTAGAGAGTTAGCACTGCTAATGCCACGGCGTTTATTTATTTCACAATGGCTTGTGCAGTAATTGGTTGCGTAATTCCATTGACGGGTTCGATGACCAAGGCCAGCGACACGCTGTCACTGTCAGCTTGTGGTCACGACAACTTGTCAAACGCGCTGGGCCGACAGACCAGGCTGCGTCGGTGTGTTCCCATCTCGCGACTGCAGGGCAGCCAGCGTTCGCGCCAAAGTTCCTTCCGGGACGGGCTGTGCGGCTATGGGAACAAGCAGACCGAGGCGGCGGTAGAAATCCGTCAGTGGCGCCGTACTTTTTTCGTAGACTTCCATGCGGACGCGCACCGACTCCGGCCGGTCGTCTTCGCGTTGCACGAGTGATCCACCGCACTTATCGCAAATGCCTTCCTTCTTCGGGGGAAGTCCCGTGACATGGTACACGGCCTTGCATGTGCTGCAGGTGCGCCGACCAGCCAGGCGCGCGACGATTTCATCGATGGGCAATTCGAAATCCAAGACGGCGTCGAGCGCGAGATTCTGTTCCTGCAACAATGTCTGCAAGGCCTCCGCTTGCGCCACTGTCCGCGGGAAACCATCGAGGAGGAAACCGCCGCTACAGCGCAGACAACTCACGCGCTCGCGCACCATTTGCAGCACCGTCGCGTCGGGAACCAGATCACCCCGCCGCATGTATTCCAGCGCGGCGGTCATTGCGGGACTGCGTTCATCTTCCGTGAGGGATTTTGCGGTGCGAAAGATGTCGCCGGTGGAAAGATGGCAGGCACCGAGTCGCTGCGTGAGAAGCTCGGCCTGGGTCCCCTTGCCGACGCCGGGCGCGCCCAGCAACACGAGTCGCCACGGGCGCGTCACGTTCGCGGGCACCACTTCGCACGGGAAAGCCGGGCCTTTCAGCCAGGCGGAACGGTCACTTTTGGTTTGCATAAACTCCTTCAACGACTGACTCGATCTCATCCGTCTCTCTTTCGATCTCGAAGCTCATGAGTTGCAGTTCATCACCGCGCACCAACTCGGAGCCGGTTTCGCCGCATTGCGGACATTCGAACCAGTGGTGCTCCACCGCGAACTCCAGGTTACATTTCCGACACCGCGCCGACGCTTTGACCTGTTCGACGCACAATTGCGCGCCCGCCAATGGTGAGTCACAAGTGGCAGCCTCGAAGCAGTGTTCAAGCGTCGCCGGTTCAATCAGCCGCAATTCGCCAACGCGCACCAGAGCCGATTTCAGCCGCGTGTTCGGATGATTGTGCAACTCCTCGCCAATGGCGCGCACGATTTCCTCGGCGATGGACAATTCATGCATGCGCCGCCAGTGCTTTCTTCCCCGCTCCCGATGGCCCGGGGATCGACAGCAAGTCTTCGATCTGGCGCACCACGTCGCCCGCGGCGCGCTCGGTTGCCGGTGACAGTGTTGAGCCAAAGTTGAAGTCTGATCCACGGATGCTGAACAAAATCCCCCGGGGCGCCTGACTGAAAAGGGTCTGCGCCAACGCCAGCAGATCGCCCGGCGTCAGGTAGTGCGCCACGGCGTGGCTGCGAAAGCATGGTTGGACGACCGTACGGGAGATCGGTTCCGGACTTTGCGGGATCGCGGCATCGACGAAGATCACCTCGTCGAAACCAGTGATCAGCTCGGCATGATCGACGTCGAGTTGGTGTGACGTCAGCAACTCGACGTTCGGCAGCCCCAATTCCTGCAAGCGCTCCAGGACAAACCAGCCGACGCCGTCATCGGTGCGACTGCGATTGCCGTAGCCGAGCACGAGCGTTTTCATGGTTTGCTTCCATCGCGCTGGAGTGTCTGCAACACCTGACCGCCGGCGTCCACCAACTCCACGCGCATCGGCATCTGGCCGACGGCGTGAGTCGAACACGAGAGGCAGGGGTCATAGCAGCGGATCGCGGCCTCGACACGGTTGAGCATGCCCTCCTGCAGCTTGTTGGCCTGGACGTACTTCTGCGCGACGGCTTTCACCGCGCGGTTCATCGCCAGATTGTTGTGACCGGTGGCGACGATGAGGTTGACCTTTTCGACGCGTCCGCCGGCGTCCACCCAATAATGGTGGAACAACGTGCCGCGGGGCGCTTCGACCACACCCACGCCCTGTCTGTTGGCCGGCCTCGCGCTCACCAGAACCTCCGTGCTGCAGATGTCGCGGTCTCCCAGCAATTGCTCGATGCGTTCGATCGCGTACAGCGTTTCGATGAGCCGCGCCCAGTGGTAGTAAAACGAACTGTGCCGTGGCGGCGCGCCCGGCGACCGCCATTCTTTTAGTTCGTGGTCCGCCAACGGTGTAGAAATGTGATCGGCGATGTTGAGGCGCGCGAGCGGCCCCACGCGATACATTCCGTCCGGGTAGCCCCGCGACTTGATGAACGGGAATTTCAAATATGACCAGTCTTCGGTCGTTTCGGCGATCACATCGAGATATCCGCCCGGATTGATTTGGTCTTCGAGAATGTGGCCCGTCGTGTCGCAGAACCGGAGCTTCCCGTCATAATGTTCGAGCGCGCCGTCCGGTTGCACCAGCCCCATGAAATTGGAGTCGAAACTGGCGAACTCCTCGACCTCTTGCCGATGGTTCGATTGATACTTCTTCAACAAGTCGAGCGCGAATGTCGCGTGTCGCATGGCCTCGGGGAGGCCTGCGAGCATTTCGTCGCGCTCCGCAATCGTCAGCGCCTTGTTCACGCCACCGGGCACGGGAAAATCCGCGTGGATCTTGCGTCCGCCGGTGAGTTTGATGACCTCCTGACCAAACTTGCGAAGCCGTATCCCTCGCCGGGCAATGTCCGGGTGTTGCTGGATAAGGCCGATGATATTCCGCGAGGCCGGGTCGCTATCGAACCCCAGCAACAAATCCGGCGCGCTCAGATGGAAGAAGCTTAAGGCATGCGATTGCGTCAACTGGCCCATGTGGAGCAATTCCCGCAGCAGCTTCGCCGGGCGCGGGATGTCCACACCCAGGATGGCATCGCCGGCTTTCGCGCTGGCGAGCAGATGGCTCACGGGACAAATCCCGCAAATGCGCGCGGTGATCTGCGGCATCTCGGCAAAGAACCGTCCCTCGCAGAACTTTTCAAACCCGCGGAACTCGACCACGTGGAACCGCGTCTCGGCCACGTTGCCCGCGTCATCGAGATGGATCGTGATCTTCGCATGTCCCTCGATGCGGGTGACAGGGTTGATCGTAATGGTTTTGGCGTTGGTGTCAGTCATAGCGCATATTGGCCGGGGTCCACTTGGGTTGGCGGCCCGCGAGCAACTCCGTGAGGGCGTACCAGATCGCATCGGCGTCCGGTGGACAGCCCGGGATGTGCGCGTCGACTTTCACGAATTCCTGGATTGGCCGGACGGTGGCGAGCAGTTTGGGGACTTCGGGCGCATTCGGGACCTCCCCGGCCTGGGTGCTTTCCGCTTCGACAAAGCCACGCTCCAACACGTCCGCCAGCTTCTGGCGGTTGCGCAACGCGGGGATATTGCCGGTAATCGCGCAATCGCCCAGGGCGACGAGCACTTTGCAGCGCGCGCGCATCGTGCGCAGTACGTGCTCATTGTCCTCATTGCAGACCGCGCCCTCGACGATGCCCACATCCACCTCCGGGATTTCCTTCACGTCGGTGATCGGGCTGGCGGTGAACTCGATGAGGCCGGCCAGGTCGATCAGCCGCTCGTCCAAATCCAGGAACGACATATGGCAGCCCGAACAACCACCAAGCCACGCGGTCGCCACTTTTATTTTCGGTTTATCGCTCACGCAAATACGGTCTCCAGAACTGTGTTGTCCTCGCGGGACTCGCCGCTGGGAGCCAACGCCACCCGCAGCGGCAGTGTGCGTCCCTCGAAATTCGTAACGGAGCCGCTCTTCTCGCACCAGATTGCCGACGGAAGAACGACCCGGGCAACGTCCGTCAGCGCCGACTCATAGCTCGCCTGCACCACGACGCCGTCGACTTGCTCCATCAAGGCGCGCACGTGCGGCTCCTTCAACAACCGCTCGCCGCCATCGGGTTCGTCGCTGGCGACGATGTGCAGGAAGTTCACCGGCTGCACGCCGAGCCAGGTGGAAATATCTTCGACCGGCTCGATGCCGCCCGCCGCCAGGGCCAAGCCGTTCGTGCTGGTGGGCAACTGGATCGGCGCAAGCATCTCTCCACCGTTGCATTCGTCTGTGAGCACCTTGATCAGACGATCCAGAATCGTAACGCCAACCGTCGTTATCGCCGCCGCCCCATAGATCAGCACCGGCCGTTTCGCGTTCGCGAGCACTTTGCCAACCCGGTTCCAGAACGTTCGTTCGAGACTGACGACGGGGACGGAAATATCCGCGTAGGCGTCGAGATCGCTGCGACGCGAATGCAAAATCACCAGCTTGGCGCCCCGTTTTCGGACCGCGGCGCGAATCCTGGCGGCGACGACTCCCTGTTCCCGACTCGGCTGTGCGCCCACGAGAATAATCGCGTCCGCGTCCTCCAATCGCTTCAGGGCATCCGTCGAGAATTCGGGCGACGCGCACAGCGCCGTTTCCTTGTCCGCGACAAACATGCCGACCCGGTCGAAATGCGACCCGATCATCTTTAACGTGCGGATCGTTTCATTCGTCACCCGCGGTGAAATCAGCATCGCTTTCTGCCCGTCGTTCGACGCGCTGATCAACGTCTTGACGGCGCGGATCGCGTCGTCCCAGGAGGCGGGCGTGAGCTGGCCATCGCGCCGCACCATGGGCCGGAGGATGCGCGGGCGTGGTTCGGCCCAGGTTTCGTAGCGACCGCGGCGACAGAGGTGCCCGCGGTTGACCGGTGACTCGGCGTCCCCAAACACATCCACGATTCGGTTATCTTTCGTGTACACGACCAATCCGCAGCCGACCGGACATTCGGTACACGTTGTGCGCACCTGTTGACACCGGCTCAGCGGGCTGTGGAACGCGGCCGACTTGTCGAACAGCGCGCCCGTCGGGCATGCCGCCACACAGGCGCCGCAGGACGTGCAGGTGGTTGACGCGCCGAACATGACATTCAGGTCAACGACGATCCGGTTTTTTACCCCGCGGTTGGAGACATCGAGGGTGTGGACACCTTCGATCTCGTCGCAGGTGCGCACGCACCGCGTGCAGAGAATGCAGCGGTTGTGGTCCAGCCCGAAGTATTGGCCGGAAACGTCAACGGGCAACGCCGGGTACAGGTAGGGGTAGCGGATCGAATCGATGCCGAACCGGTAGGCTTGTTGCTGCAGGTCGCAGTCGCCTTTGTTCATCGGGCAGATCGGGCAGAAGTGATTGCGCTCGCTGAAGAGCAACTCCAGCGTTGTGCGGCGCAGATGCTGAAGTTGGGGGCTGTTGGTGATGACCGCGCTGCCGTCGGTCGCCGGGGTGGCGCACGATGGCACGACTTTCGGGCTGCCCTGGATTTCCACGATGCACATGCGGCACCCGCCCCACGGCGAGAGGTGCTTGAGGTAACAGAGCGTCGGGATGTAAATCTGGTTCTCCGTGGCGATTTGCAGGATCGTCTGTCCGGCGTTGCCTTCGCAACGCTGGCCGTCAATCGTGACCGTGATTTTGTTTGGTGCGATCATTACATGTCACCTTCGGTCAGTGAGCGTGCTCCCCGTTGCCGGTTTTGATGTCGCAGCGCAGGCAGCGCAACGCTTCCGCCCGAGCCTGCCATTCCGTGAACGTCGGGGAGACATCCACATAGTTGCCGCGCCGTTCCTCGACGGACAGCACCCGCGTCGAGGTGCGCGAGCCACCCTGGCCGGAGGGCGGCACGGCCTGGCCGTACTCAAACTTCGGCCACAACTCCTGGAACCGATCCAGGCCCGTCAACTGCCGGTCGATCATCTCCGCCGCTTTCTTGCCGTAGCCCATTGCGGTGGACACGTTGGCGGCGCCGGTGATGTAGTCGCCACCGGCGAATACCTTCGGGTGGCTGGTTCGGAGCGTCCACGGATCGACTTTGAGCGAGCCCCACGGGGTCAGTTCGAGGCCGAGGGTCTTGGTCAACGCCTTGTCCTGTTTCTCGCCGATGGCTTTGATGATCGTGTCGCACTCGACCACATAGGTGTCCTTCGTGACCACCGGCGAACGGCGGCCACGCGAATCGAATTCGCCGGGTACGGTGCGAGCGACTTCCAAGCCGGTAAGACGACCGTCCGGGCCGGTGACGATGCGGACGGGCGCCGCCATCGTGATGAGCTTGACCCCTTCCTCGAGCGCCTGCTCGGTCTCTTCGCGAATCGCCGGCATGTCTTCGCGAGAACGCCGATAGACGATCGTCACGTCCGCGCCCATGCGCAACGCCGTGCGCGCGGCATCGATCGCGGAATTGCCGCCGCCGACCACGGTGACCTTCCGGCCAATCCTCGGTTGGCGACCGACCGCCTGTTCGTTGAGAAACGCCAGGGACGAATAGACGCCTTTGGCCTCCTCGCCGGGCACGCCGAGCGCCTGTTCCTCACCCGTACCCAGCGCAAGGAATACGGCGTCATTGGCCTCGGTCAGCGCATCGAGCGCAAGCTGTTTGCCGAGCGCGGCGTTGAACTTGAACTGCACGCCGGCGCCGCGGATGAACGCGATTTCCTTGCCTACGACCGCCTTCGGGAGGCGGTACTCCGGCAAGGCGTACTGGAGCAGACCGCCGGCGTCCGCAGCTTTGTCGCACACCGTGACCGTGTGGCCGAGTAACGCGAGGTAAAACGCCGCGCTCAACCCGGCCGGACCGGCGCCGATGACCGCGACGCTCTTGCCGGTCGGCCGCTTCTTGCGTTTGAGGATGCGTTGCAGCACCTTCTCGGCGCCGCCGTTCCCGTACATCATGTCGCCGATGTATCGGTGAGTGTCGCGCATGTTGACCGACCCGTCGACGCCTGCCCGGCGACAGCGGTTTTCGCACGGATGCTGGCAAACGCGGCCGGTCGTCGACGGCAACGGATTGTCCATTACGATCTGCTCGAACGCGTCGTCGATCCGTTCCTCCTTGAGCAACTGGAGGAAGGCGGGGATGTTCATGTGCAACGGACAGGTGTTTTCGCAAGGCGAGAGCTGCAACGCGCCGCACACGCCGGCGACGCAACGGCGCTCGCGGATGTGCTGCTCGTATTCATTGCGGAAATTCCTCAGGGTCGTCAGCACCGGGTTGGGCGCGGTCTGGCCCAGGCCGCACAGGCTGGCGTTCTTGACAACGACGGCGAGCTGTTCGAGCCGGTCGAGGTCGTCGAGCTCGGCGTCGCCCCGGCAGATGCGATCGAGGATGTTGAACATCTGCTTGGTGCCGACGCGGCAGGGCGGGCATTTGCCGCAGGATTCGTCACAGCAGAACTCCATGAAGAACCTGGCCACGTCCACCATGCACGAGTCTTCGTCCATCACGACCATGCCGCCCGATCCCATGATCGAGCCAAGTTTTTGCAGCGATTCGTAGTCCACGGGCAGATCGAGATGCTCTTCGGGAATGACGCCGCCGGACGGGCCGCCCGTTTGCACGGCCTTGAACCGCTTGCCGTTCGGGATGCCGCCACCGACTTCAAAAATCATTTCCCGCAGAGTCGTGCCAAACGGCAGTTCGGCAACCCCGGTGTTATTGATCTTGCCCGCGAAGCAGAAGACCTTCGTGCCCTTCGTTTTCTCGGTGCCGATCGACGCGAACCACGGCGCACCCTTGAGGATAATGGGGCGGATCGTGGCCCACGTTTCGACGTTGTTGATGTTGGTCGGTTTGCCCCAGAGACCGCGTTGCGCGGGAAAGGGCGGGCGGGGTTGCGGCTGGCCGCGCCGGCCTTCCACCGAACGCATCAGCGCCGTTTCCTCGCCGCAGACGAACGCGCCTGCGCCGATGCGGACTTCGACGTCAAAGTCGAAACACGCTTCGAGGATGTTCTTTCCGAGCAGTCCGTATTTGTAGGCTTGTTCGATCGCGATGTGCAGGCGTTTCACGGCGAGGCCGTACTCGGCGCGGATATAAATGAAACCCCGGTTGGAGCCCATGGCATACGCGCCGATGGCCATGCCTTCGAGCACGCTGAACGGATCGCCTTCGAGGACGGAACGATTCATGAACGCGCCGGGGTCGCCCTCATCCGCATTGCAGACGACGTACTTGGGGAAATCCGGGGCCTGGCGCATGATGTCCCACTTCCTGCCCGTCGGGAAACCCGCGCCGCCACGGCCGCGCAGGCCGCTGGCCTTGATCTCGCCGATCACCTGTTCGGGCGTCATCGTGGTCAGCACCTTGCCGAGGGCAGTGTAACCGTCGCGGGCGATGTACTCCTCGATGTTCTCCGGATCGATGACGCCGCAGTTGTCGCGGACGATTCGGACCTGGCGGTTAAAGAACGCGAAGTCCGCCTGCGTAGCCACCACGGTGTGCGTCTCCGGATCCTCGGGAAGCAACTTTTTGTATGGGCGGCCTTTCAAGAAATGTTCTTCGACGAGCTTCGGCACGTCCGCCGCCAGGACGTTCCTGTAGAATGTACCGTCCGGATGCACGAGCGACACGGGGCCGAGATCGCAACGGCCCATGCAGCCGGTTTCGACGACTTCGATCTCGTGGTCGAGCCCGCGCTTCTTGAGTTCGGCGAGCAAGGCGTCACGCGTCCGGAGGCTGCCGTTGCTGGTGCAGCCGGTACCGGTGCAAACGAGGATGTGCGTGCGAATCATCTATTTTGCCTGCTCCGGTTCCTTTGTCTTGCCCACCGTGAGGCCGTCCACGACTTTTCCCTTTTGCAGGTGTTCGGCGACGATCTTGCGGGCGGCATCGGGGCTGACCTTCGCGTAGGTCACTTTTTCGCCGTTTTTCTCCTCGATGCGGATCACGGGTTCGGCATCGACCAGGCCGATTTCGCCCGTGACGGCGACCTCGACATTCTCGATGCCGCGTTTGTCGAGTTCATCGAGCATGGTGGTCATCACCTCGCGCGCGCCGGCGGCGATGCCGCTGGTGCCCATGCTGAACACAACGCGGTACTTCTTGTTGCCTTCACGCAGCGCGACTTGCCGCTGCGCCTTTTCCTTGAGTTTCTTGAGTTCGTCGAGGTTCATGGCGTTTGCCTTCCTGTGAGTTGAAATGGAATCTCTTGTTGCCAGACAGATAATGGAGCTGGATGCCCACATCGGGATTCACGGCGCACAAGGCGAAGATGGTCGCGTTGAGATCACCCAGCGGCGGGCGGTCCATGTGCGACAGACGCATGGACGCCGTCACGCCCGTCCCCTGGCCGGGGGCGGATTGAACGTGGAACACCCCGTCGCACATCTCGGATGTCTGCCGGAGCAAGGCGAGACCCAGACCGATGGGTTTTTTGCGAGCCGCCTTCGTGGACGCGTTCTTCGCCAGAACGTCCCGCAGTGTTTTCTCGTCCATCCCCCGCCCGTTGTCGCGGATGCGAATGAGCAACTGGTCGTGGGCCGCGTCTTCGATCACGGTGATGCGCACCACGGTGGCGCCGGCGGCCAGCGAGTTCATGCCGATGTCGAGAATGTTCAGCGAGAGTTGGTCAAACATATTTCTTCAACTCCGTCTGGCAAAATCGCGGGATCCTGTCGGGCGCAAGCTTGCCGTACACGTCGTCGCCAATCGCCAGCGCGGGCGCCAACGCGCACGCGCCCATGCAGCGCGCCGTTTGCAGGCTGAACAAACCATCCTTCGTCGTCTCGCCCTCCTGGATGCCGAGCTGCTGCTGCAACCGATCGAGGATCACCTGGCCGCCGCGCACGTGGCACGCCGTGCCGCGGCAGACCATGATCTGATGTTTGCCGCGCGGGACGATGGAGAAAAAGTTGTAGAACGTGGTGACGCCGTACACGTGCGCCAGCGGCAGTTTCATCGCCGCGGCGACGTATCGAAGCACGTCGGGCGCGAGATACCCGAAACTGTGTTGCGCCGCATGGAGCACCTGGATGAGCGCCGTCGGCTCGAAATTGTAATGCTGCAACGTCTGATCGAGCGAGGCGAACCGCTGGTCGCCGCTCGGGTGGTGCGGGAGCATCGGGGCCGTGGACCCGTTCACCGCATGGGTTTGCGGAGGCGGTGTCGCCGCGTTTGTCGGGGCGGTCACGAGGTCACTCATGGCCGTTCTCTCCTCGCAATCCCGCTTCCCAAAGTTTCCCGGCCGCTTCATACGTCGTCAGGGGCGTGGTCAACAGCGCGATGCCCTCCTCTTCCGCCTCGGCGATGATTTCGGCGTAAGGCTTGCGTCCGCAGGTGAAGAGGACGGCGGCAATGTCCTTCGTGGCGGCAACGGATATGACGTTGCGGTGTGTCTGGATGGTGAGCCAAATCGTCCCGGGCTCCGCGTGAGCGAGGACGTCACTGAGCAAATCGGAGATGTAACAGCCCGTCAATGTTTCCGGCAGCTTGTCGGAGAGCGGTTCCGCCCGGAGCGTGGCCATCAGCGGCTGGAGTGGAACCAGGGTGGGTGTTTTCATGCGGAAACTCCTGTCTTGCGGAGGTAAATCTCAGAACGCAACTGCGTTCCACGCTTGTTATCCGACGTAATCTCCAAATGATCCGAGCATCGCTTGATGTTCGGCAATCCCATGCCGGCCCCGAAGCCGAGTTCGCGCGGCAGTCGTCCGGCGGTCGACCAGCCTTCCTGCATTGCCTGGTCCACGTTCTCGATGCCGGGACCGATATCGACCGCATCGATGCACACCTTGTCCGGGTCAATGGTCGCGGTGATCTCGCCGCCGAGCGAATGGATGATGATATTGGTCTCCGCTTCGTAGGCGACCACCGCCGCGCGCCGCCGAATTTCCGGGGCGATCCCGCGGTCACGCAACACCTGGCGCATTCGCTGGGAAAGCTTCCCCGCGCTGTCGTAATCGCCGGTGCGCACGTGCGCCCGCACGACGACACGATCCGCGGCAGCATCCGCGATTCGGGCCGCACGCAAGGCGGCCTCCTGGGTGATGGCTTCCTCGGCGCGACGTTCGAGGTGCTGCATCAGACAGTCGGTGATGTCGCCGCGGGTGAGGACGCCGACGAGACGGTCGGTTCCATCGAGCACCGGAAAACGGCCGAAATCGTGTCGGTCGAACTCGGCGACGGCGCGCACGAGCGAGAAATGGTCACGCAGTGTGATCACATTGCGGGCCATGTGTTGCTCCACGCGGTCATCGATATAGCCTTTGTCGAGTGCACGAATAATGTCCTCAATACTGATAAGGCCGACCAGGTTGTCGCCGTCGCTGATCGGCACACCGGAGATGCGGCGCGCTTTCATCAGATGCTGAACGGCGCGCAAGGTATCGGTCGGTGCGGCGGTGATGGGCGGTTTGCTCATGGCATCACGCACGCGCAGTTCGTACACGAGGACTTGCGCGACCGAGATTTTCCGCGCCTCGCCCGCGCGACCATCGGAAAGAGTGGCGGGCACCGTCTGCATCGTCAGCCTCCTAGGGCCCGTGCGCGTCCGCGGCGAGCGCGATGCGCACATCGGCCACCCGCGCGCCCTTGCCCTCGGCATGGACGATGAGCGGGTTGATGTCCAGTTCGGTGATCTCGGGGAAATCGACAACGAGCTGCGAAAGACGCTCCAGACATTCGGCAATCGCCTCGGTGTCGGCCGGAGGTTGACCGCGGAAACTGTCGAACACCTTGGCGGCGCGGATCGACTTGATCATATTGCGGGCGCCGAGTTCGCGGATCGGCACCAGCCGGAAGCTGACGTCCTTGAGCACCTCGACGTAGGTGCCGCCCAGGCCAAACATGATGACGTGACCGAAGGCCGGATCCTTGCTGATGCCGAGAATGACCTCGACACCCTTGTTCGCCATGGCTTGTATCTCCACGCCGAGGAGCCGCGCACTGGGTAGTTTTTGTTTCACCCCGTTTGTGATTTTTTTATAACCAGCACGGGCTTCCTCGGGCGTGGAAATGTTGAGCAATACGCCGCCGACATCGAGTTTGTGGACGACGTCGGGGGACGCAATTTTCATGGCGACAGGTCCGCCGATTTTGCCAAACCACTCGGCGGCTTCGTCTTCGTTTTTGGCCAGGGCATGTTGGAGAAGCGGGAAGCCATAGGCTTTCAACACCGCGAGCGCTTCGGCTTCCGGCAGGAACGTGCGGCCTTCGCCGCGGGCCTTCGCGAAAATCTGCGTGACCGCCTGGCGATCGACTTCGAAATGGCGTTCCTTGGTGCGCGGCCGCAACAGCCACTGCGTGTACCGGTACATGGCCGCGAGCGTGCGGGCCGCATTCTCGGGAAACCCGTAGTTCGGGACACCGTGTTGCTCGAGAATCCGCACACCGGCCGACACGTCCACGTGACCGAGGAAGGACGCGAGCACCGGCTTTTTGCTGCCCGTCGCGATTTCACCAATCGTGCGCGCGATGGCTTCGATGTCGGTCATCGATTGGGGCGTGAGCAAGACCACCAACCCGTCAACGTTCGGATCGCCGAGGACAACTTCGAGCGCGGCGGTATAACGATCGCACGTGGCGTCGCCGACAACGTCGACGGGGTTGGAAAAGTTCGCGGTCGGTGGCAGCTTCGCCTTGAGGGACTCGAGTGTCTCGGGTCGCAGTTTGGCGAGCTCGAGCCCATGACGGATGGAGGCATCGGTGGCCATGATG